>Ga0307478_10000024_pt1 | contig 223995 bp, 201 predicted proteins | sample atmos_gasesECM4C_2_FD_203713 | JGI IMG/M metagenome (GOLD analysis project Ga0307478, IMG submission 203713) | Hardwood forest soil microbial communities from Morgan-Monroe State Forest, Indiana, United States - atmos_gasesECM4C_05 | ecosystem: Environmental > Terrestrial > Soil > Temperate...
AAGAAAGTTTTGCTGGAACTGGGCGGCAACGCGGGAGTCATTGTGCACAGCGACGCGGATGTGGCCTTCGCGGCTGAGCGCTGCGTGGCTGGCGGCTTCGTGTATGCCGGGCAGACATGCATCTCGGTACAGCGCATCCTGGTGGAGCGGTCGGTATGCGGCAAGTTTACCGACGCACTGCTGACAGGGGTCAAGAAGCTGAAGAGCGGCGATCCTCTGCAAGATTCAACCGACGTGGGGCCGTTAATCCGGGAGAGTGACGCGATTCGCGCCAGCGAATGGATCCAGGAAGCCGTCGGAGGTGGCGCTCGAGTGCTCATCGGAGGACAGCGCCGGGGATCCATGCTGGAACCTACCGTGCTAACCGGGACACGGCCCGATATGAAAGTCAATTGTCAGGAGATCTTTGCCCCGGTTGTGACGGTGGAACCTTACGACGACTTTTATGATGCGATTCGGCAAGTCAACCGGTCGTCGTACGGCCTGCAAGTGGGCATTTTCGTGCGAGATGCCAAACTGTTGTTCAATGCGTATGAGGAGTTGGAAGTGGGTGGCGTTATAGCCGGCGATGTGCCTACTTTTCGCATCGACCATATGCCCTACGGCGGCATCAAGGATTCCGGGCTAGGGCGAGAAGGCCTGCGTTATGCCATTGAAGAGATGACCGAACCGCGTCTGTTGGTAATGAATTTGCGGTAGGTTTTCCTGTCCGGCCGAATGGCTTTCTGATCTGAGAGAATGTTGGCAGAGATTTCCGCAGAAAACTTCCCCCGAGTTGCGCAAGCCCCGATTTGAAACTGCTATAATCCTTAGTTTCCAAACCTAAGCTCACGACAGTCTGAGACTGCAACGGGTCATGCGGTTCACAAAAAGCACCGGGGCGATGGACTCGTCCCCGCTGCACTGAAAGCTCCGACTGATGCAGATTTTTCATCGCAGCACGAACACGATATCCCGCGCCACGATTTACGGAGCCGTTTTCCTGATCGCCGTGCTGTTGTGGGCCGTACTGGAATTGCAGCGCTCGCCATATATCACCTATGCCAAAGTGGCGCGACCGCAGCCGGTACCGTTCAGCCACCAGCACCACGTGGCTGGCCTGGGAATTGATTGCCGCTACTGCCACACCTCGGTCGAGACTTCGAGTTTTGCCGGAATCCCTCCTACTAAGACCTGTATGAACTGCCACTCCCAGATTTGGACTGGAGCGGCCTTGCTCGAGCCAGTGCGTGAAAGCTTTCGCAGCGGGAAATCGCTGGTATGGACGCGGGTGAACGATCTCCCCGACTTTGTCTACTTCAACCACAGCATTCACATCAATAAGGGCGTAGGCTGCAACACTTGTCATGGGCCGGTAGACCGCATGCCGCTGATGTTTAACGAATATTCTCTGCAGATGGAATGGTGCCTGGATTGTCATCGCGACCCGGCGAAGAACCTGCGTCCGCGCGATCAGGTTTTCAACATGCGCTACCTGCCGCCATCGAGCCTGAAGCCGGTTACGATGGACGGCAAAGAATATACAGACCAGCTTTCCCTGGGAACGGATTTGGTGAAGAAGTACAAGTTGAGAACGGTGACGGACATTACCAGCTGTTCGACGTGTCATCGATAAAGAGTTTTGATGATGAAGACGGAAGACGAAAACGGAAAGCAGCTGCACCGGGAAGAGGTTTGTCCGGGCAAGAAGTTAAGCCTCGACGATGCCCATGCTCGCCTGGCCGAGACCAAGGGACCGGAGTTCTGGCGAAGCCTGGAAGAGCTGGCAGGTAGCCCCGAGTGGCAGGAAATGATGCACCGGGAATTTCCCAAGGGTGCGTCTGAGTGGCTGGACTCGGTCTCGCGACGCGGATTCCTCAAGCTGATGGGTGCGTCGCTAGCGATGGCCGGGATGACCGCTTGCACCAAGCAGCCGCTCGAGCCCATCGTTCCATATGTCCGGCAGCCGGAGGAGTTGATCCCGGGCCGGCCGATGTTCTACGCGACGGCTTTCACCATGGGCGGATACGCAGCGCCGCTTCTGGTCGAGAGTCACATGTATCGGCCTACCAAGATTGAAGGGAACGACAAACATCCGGCGAGCCTGGGTGGGACTGACATATTCGCGCAGGCGTCGATTCTTGAGATGTACGACCCCGATCGCTCCCAGACGATCAACAATATGGGCGAGGTTCGCACCTGGGGGAATTTCCTGGAGGCCATTCGCGGGCCGCTGAGTGCGCAGAAAGCGGTGCAAGGCGCGGGAATTCGCATTCTGACCCGCACGGTTTCGTCGCCTACTCTGGCCGATCAAATGCGCTCGCTGTTAAAGCTCTATCCGCAGGCCAAGTGGCATGTGTATGAGCCGGTGAATCGCGACAATGTGCTCGAAGGTGCGAAGCTCGCGTTCGGCCAGCCGGTTGAGACGCAATACAAGCTGGAAAACGCCGATGTAATTGTCTCGCTGGATGCCGACTTCCTCTCGGCAGGGTTCCCGGGGAATGTGCGTTACATTCGCGACTTCACCAAACGAAGAGATCCAGATTCCGGCAAGATGAGCCGGCTTTATATGATTGAAAGTACGACCAGCGCGACGGGGGCGAAGGCGGACCACCGGCTGCCGATGAGGGCAACTGAAATCGGGCAGGTCGCGGAGTTGCTAGAGAAGTTTGTTGAGGAGGGTCATCCCTCCGACGTTTTCAGCAGTAAGGGAGAAAAGTTTGCGGCTGCGGTTGCGAATGACTTGAGAGCGCATCACGGATCAAGCGTAGTGATTGCCGGCGACCATCAGCCGGATGGGGTTCACGCAATAGCCCACGCAATCAATCAGACGCTCGGCAACGTCGGTAAAACCGTTTTCTACACCGAACCGCTCGATGTCAATCCGATCAACCACACTGAATCAATCAAGGACCTGGTTGCGGATATGCGCGCGGGGAAAGTAGACCTCCTGATCATCATGGGCGGCAATCCCGCTTACGATGCGCCCGCTGAGCTCGACTTTGCCAATGCGCTAAAGAACACAAATATTCCCCTGCGCGTGCACCTGGGGTTGTATCAGGATGAAACCGCCGAGCTGTGCCAATGGCACATCAACGAGGCGCATTACCTCGAAGCTTGGGGCGATGCTCGCGCCTATGACGGAACTGTCACCATTGTGCAGCCGTTGATTGCTCCGCTGTACAGTGGCAAGAGCGCATACGAACTTCTGGCGACGCTGGCGGGGCCATCAGAAACTACCGGCTATGAAGCGGTTCAAAGTTATTGGAAGAAGCAGCATTCCGGCGCGGATTTCGATATGTTCTGGCGGAAATCGCTGAATGACGGATGGATCGAAGGTACTACGTTTGCGCCGAAGCAGATTGCAGTCAAAGCCGACTTGAAATCCGTCATGGATCGACCGACAGCAGGTCGGGAATTCCGCAGCGTGCTTCCGCAGGGCGCTATCGAAATCAATTTCCGCCGCGATCCCTCCATTCACGATGGCCGCTTTTCCAATAACGGCTGGTTACAGGAACTCCCCAAACCGATGTCGAAAATGACCTGGGATAATCCGGTGCTGATCGGTCCGCCCATGGCGGAACGGCAGGGACTGAAGTCCGAGGACGTGATCGAGATCGAACTGAACGGGAAAAAAGTCACAGCTCCCGTCTGGGTTCAGGCTGGACATCCCGACAATTCGATCACAGTATTTCTGGGTTACGGGCGTCGTCGAGCAGGACGAGTTGGGACCGGCGCGGGTTTCGACTTCTATCCGCTTCGTAATAGTTCAGCAGCATTCGCCTCAGGCGTGAATATCACAAAGACTGGCGAATCCTACAAGCTGGCCACAACTCAGGGCTACCAGACGATGGATACTCCGGTGGGCCAGCGCCCGCTAGTGCGGACTGCGAGCCTTGAGGAGTATCACAAAGAGCCTGATTTTGCGCGAGAAGAAGAACCGCCGAAAGATCTGACTCTCTACAAGCCTTATCCCTACGAAAAAGAGCCATACGCCTGGGGAATGGCGATTGACCTCAACGCCTGCGTGGGCTGCAACAACTGCATCGTGGCTTGCCAGTCGGAAAACAACATTGCGGTCGTGGGCAAGGAACAAGTTGTTTTGGGGCGTCACATGCACTGGTTGCGTGTAGACGCGTACTACCAAGGTGACCGCGATAATCCCAAGGCCTATTTCCAGCCGGTGCCTTGCATGCAGTGCGAGAACGCCCCCTGCGAAGTTGTGTGTCCGGTGGGCGCGACCGTGCATAGCAGCGAAGGTTTGAATGACATGGTCTACAACCGCTGCGTGGGGACGCGCTATTGCTCGAACAACTGTCCCTACAAAGTTCGGCGATTTAATTTCCTGCTGTTCCAGGATTGGGAGACGCCTCAGCTGAAGATGATGCGCAATCCGGACGTGACTGTGCGCAGCCGCGGCGTGATGGAGAAATGTACCTACTGTGTGCAACGCATCAGCGAACACCGGATTGATTCCGAGCGCGAAGACCGTAAGATTCAAGATGGCGAATTGCAAACTGCGTGTCAGCAATCGTGTCCGGCCAATGCCATCGTTTTCGGAAACATTAATGACCCGAATAGCCGGGTCTCGAAGCTCAAGAGCAATCCGCGAAATTACAGTCTGCTGGCGGACCTGAACACGCGGCCGCGGACGACCTATTTGGCGGAGATTCGTAATCCGAGCGAGGAATTGGAGTCGTAGAAGGTCACAGTTAAGACATGGACGAACGAATCGAACAAGGTGAAGCAAGGCGGGCTCCAGTCATGGAGCCGGGATACACATTCGGCACGGTCACGGACAAAATCGGCTCCATTGTGCTGACGCGGCCGACGTCCAATGGCTGGTTCCTGGGCTTCGGCGTGGCTTTCCTGCTAACCATGATGATGCTGTACGCCATCGCATATCTGTTTGTGAAGGGTGTGGGCATTTGGGGTGTGACGATTCCCATCGGCTGGGGCTTTGCCATCATCAATTTTGTGTGGTGGATCGGCATTGGGCATGCCGGCACGCTAATCTCCGCGATCCTCTTGCTTTTACGGCAATCCTGGCGCAACTCTATCAACCGCTTCGCTGAAGCTATGACGCTGTTTGCCGTCTCCGCAGCGGGCATCTTTCCTTTGATTCACGTCGGGCGTCCCTGGCTGGCCTACTGGTTGTTCCCGTATCCCAACTCTATGGGAGTGTGGCCGCAGTTTCGCAGCCCCCTGATCTGGGACGTGTTCGCGGTCTCCACCTACGCGACGATTTCATTGCTGTTCTGGTTTGTGGGACTGGTTCCTGACCTGGCGACGCTGCGCGACCGCTCTACCAATCGCGCGGCGAAAATTATTTACGGAATCCTCGCCCTGGGTTGGCGCGGCTCGGCGCGGCACTGGGATCGCTATGAAACTGCCTACCTGCTGCTAGCGGGACTGGCCACACCGCTGGTGCTTTCGGTGCACACGGTCGTGAGTTTCGATTTCGCCGTCGGCATCGTTCCAGGATGGCACACGACCATTTTTCCGCCCTACTTTGTGGCTGGCGCAATTTACTCCGGCTTTGCCATGGTGCTCATGCTGGCGATTCCAATCCGAAAGCTTTATGGCTTGGAAGATTTCATCACCGAACTCCATCTGCAAAACGCCGCAAAGGTGATGTTGGCGACTGGGCTGATTGTGGGCTATGGCTACATTATCGAAGCTTTCATGGGGTGGTACAGCGGCAATCGTTACGATGCCTTCACCTTGTGGAACCGGTTGCACGGGCCGTACCGCTGGGAATACTATGCGCTCCTGTTGTGCAATATCGTGATCCCGCAGGTGTTATGGATCAGAAAACTGCGCTCGCGCCCCATAGCGTTGTTTTTCGTATCACTTGTCGTTCTGGTCGGCATGTGGCTGGAGCGCTTCATCATCGTAGTGGTCAGCCTGCACCGCGATTTCTTGACCTCGTCCTGGGGAATGTATTACCCGACGCGCTGGGATTGGATGACCTACATTGGAACCATCGGCATGTTCCTGGCGGCGATGTTCCTATTCGTGCGACTCCTGCCGATGATCTCGATCTTTGAGATGCGCACCCTGCTGCCTGAGGCGGAGGTGAAGGAGTGAAGCGCGCGCCGATTTACGGGACGATGGCGGAGTTTGATTCTCCTACTGCCCTGGTCGCTGCCGCGCACAGTACGCATGAAGCGGGATATCAGAAGGTGGATGCGTACAGCCCGTTTCCTATCGAAGGTCTGGCGGAGGCGGTTGGGTTTCATAAGAACCGGGTACCGCTGGTGACCCTGATCGGAGGCTTGGTTGGCAGCCTCTCAGGATATCTGTTGCAATACTGGATTTCGACCAGCAGCTATCCCGTCAACGTGGGGGGCAAACCGTATCATTCGTGGCCGGCTTTCATCATCGTGACGTTTGAGATAACGATTCTGTTTGCCGGAATTTCCGCGGTGTTCGGCATGCTGGCGCTAAACGGGTTGCCCATGCCTTATCACCCGGTGTTCAACGTGCCGCGCTTTGCTTTTGCCACCAAGGACCGGTTCTTTTTGATTGTGTTCGCCTCCGATCCTAAATACAGCCCGGCGGAGACGCGTCGCTTTCTGGAGAGTTTGGGCGGGCGGGCGATTTCGGAGGTCCCCGACTAGACCATGCGAACCTTGCAGAGAATTTCGCCGCTGGTCTTGCTCGCCGTGATTGCCCTGGTGGGATGCCGCCAGGATATGCATGACCAGCCGCGCTTCAAGCCCTTGGCGAAGAGCGATTTCTATGGCGATTTGCGGTCGGCGCGCGCGCCTGTCGAAGGCACGGTGGCTCGAGGTCAACTGCACGAAGATACGTATTTCTACACCGGCAAAGTGGGGAGCAATCCGGGCGACTATTTGCCGTTTGCCGCGAACGAAGAAGTGCTGGCGCGAGGGCGTGAACGCTTCAATATTTACTGCTCCCCTTGTCACTCGCAGTTGGGTGATGGAAACGGTGTGATTGTGCAGCGCGGTTATCGCCAGCCGCCTTCTTATCACACGGAAAGGCTGCGCAAAGCGCCCTTGGGATATTTTTTTGACGTGATGACCAATGGATTTGGCGCCATGCCGGACTATGCTTCGCAGATTTCCGCTCGGGATCGCTGGAACATCGTGGCTTACATCCGGGCGCTACAGTTGAGCCAGAATGCGTCGGCGGCAGATATTCCGCCGGGACAGAAAGTACCTTCGCCGGCCCCAGTGTTCCGCAGTGAACCGGGATCCGGAGCTACGCTGCCGGAGATGCAATCGACTTCTGACCCGGCAAAGGGAGACGGTCCGCAATGAGCGCGGCTCCGAACCAATCCGAAACCATGGCCCCACCAGTGGCCAGGATCATCCAGAGATATTCGCTGGTTGTCGGCCTTATTTTTGCGGTGATTGCCCTGGGAGGCGCGTTTCTTAGGCCAGACGAATTCTTCCGCGGCTACTTGCTGGCATACATGGATTGGCTGGGCGTGACTCTGGGATCGATGGTCATACTGATGATCCGGCATCTGACTGGCGGCGGCTGGGGTACGGTGATCCGGCGAATTCTGGGTGCGGCGATGCGTTGCGTGCCCCTGATGACCATCTTATTTGTGCCGATTCTGTTTGGGCTTCCGCGGCTCTACATCTGGGCGCGGCCGCTGGATTCGATTGCCGATAAACATCTCCGGGAACATTTACAGGAGATCACAAAATCGTATCTTTCTGTGAACGGATTTATCGTCCGTGCCGCGATCTACTTTGCCATCTGGAATCTACTGTCATTTTTCCTTACCAAGTGGTCACGAGAACAGGACCAACCGCCGGTGAGGGACAACAAGCGCTTCAAGGTGCTGAGCGGGCCAGGGATCATTCTGTATGCCTTCACGGTGTCGTTTGCCGCCATTGACTGGGTCATGTCACTCGACCCCAGTTGGATTTCGACCATTTATGGTTTGGTGATCCTGATTGGACAGTTGTTGTCCGCCATGTGCTTTGCCATCGTGGTGGAGCGAATCCTTGTGAAGTACAAGCCAATGTCGGATTGGCTGAAGCCTGAGTTTGTACACGATCACGGGAAGTGGATGCTGACGTTCACCATGGTGTGGGCCTACTTCTCGTTCTCGCAGTGGCTAATCATCTGGGCTGGCAACCTGCCGGACGAGATCACCTGGTACATGCGGCGGTTGAACGGGGGTTGGGGCTTTGTCGGGCTGTGGCTGGTGGTGTTCCATTTCGCGGTGCCTTTCGTGATCCTGCTTTCGCGCTCGTTCAAGCGCGACATTAACCGAATGGTTTGGCTCGCTGTTTGGATGCTGTTTATGCGTTATCTGGATTTGTTCTGGAACATCGAGCCGAATTTCTCACAGCGGTTGAATGTGACTTGGGCCGATATAGTTTTGTCAGTTGCTATGGGCGGTATATGGTTGTGGTTTTTCTTCCGCAATTTGAATTCGATGCCGCTCCTGCCGGTCAATGATGTCGACGCCAGGGAGGTACTGGAGCCGGCGCATGGCTGAGCAGGTAAAACACGAGGCTGGGGCGCCAGGAGTCGAGCTCCAGGACTTGACGCCGCGCAGTGTGTACGGCTTTCTAGTAGGGCTGGCCGTGGCCGTGATCGTTGTGGCTGTTCTGCTTTTGGGCCTCTACCATGCCATGGATGCGTTCGAGCGCAGTCATCAGCCGCAGCAGAGTCCGCTAGTGCAACAAACCCAAGCCGACACACGGGAAGTTCCGCCTGACGAGGTCAATACTTTCCCACAGCCTCGCTTGGAGAAGAACGAACGGTTAGAAATCAACCAGTTCCTTCTGCGGGAAGAGCAAAGTCTCAATAGTTATGGTTGGGTGGATCAGCAGGCAGGTGTAGTGCGAATTCCAATCGACAGAGCCATGCAGTTGATCGCCCAACGCGGACTGCCGACTACGCCGAAGGCCGGAAGCGTTCCGCCTTCGGAGGCGAGTGTGGTGAACCGGGGCGCGCAGGGCGCTGATACCGGCAACTTGTCGGCGGCGAAAGGCAAGAAGCGGTGACTAAAACAAGACATAGCGTCGCTAGATCGATCGCCATTTCGATCCTCGGCACGACCTTGCTTGCAGGAACTGCTTTTGGGCAGGGAATGACGCAAGGGATCATGTCGCCGCCGGCAAACATGCGGCCACCGGGATTAAAGAATGTCGGCATCGAGCAACACCTGAACGATCAGATTCCACCCGATCTCATCTTCCGCGACGAAACCGGCAAATCGGTTCGCTTAGCCGATTACTTTGGCAGAAAGCCGCTGATTTTGAATCTGGTTTATTACCAATGTCCGATGCTATGCGGAGAAGTTCTCAGCGGCCTCGACAGCGCCTTGCGGGTGCTGAAGTTTGATGTTGGCAAGGAGTTCGACGTTCTCACGGTAAGCTTCGATCCCAAGGAAACGCCGCAAATGGCTACCGCGAAGAAAGCGGAGTTCCTCAAGCGCTACGGCCGGCCCGGAGCTGCTGACGGCTGGCATTTCCTGACTGGCCCAGAGAGTTCGATCGCTGCGCTAACCAAGGCCGCGGGTTTCGACTACGAATACGATCCCAAGACTGGCCAATTCGCCCATGCGACCGCCATTATGGTGCTCACTCCCGAAGGCAAAATCGCACAATACTACTACGGGGTCGAGTTTGCGCCCAAGGATTTGCGTTTGGGATTGGTTCAGGCCTCGCAGAACAAGATTGGAAGCATCGTGGACGAGGTGTTGCTGTATTGCTACCACTACAACCCCGACACGGGGAAATACAGCGCGATTATCAGCCGAATTCTTAAGATTGCCGCCGGGACCACCATCTTCATGCTGGGAACGTTCTTGATCGTGATGTTTCGTCTCGGGTCTGCGTCGGAACGAAAGCAGCGAGCTGTCTAGACTATGTTCGATAACCTTCCACTTTGGCCAGCACGAGCCTCTGCCGGGGCGGGAAATGTTGATGCCCTCTACATTTTCCTGTTGCTGCTGTCCGGCTTCATGTGCATCGCCATCTTCACAATGATCATCGTGTTCGCGTTGCGTTACCGGCGTCAACCCGGTCGCGTAGCCGAGCAAATCGAAGGTTCGACCGCTTTGGAGATTACCTGGTCAGTGGTTCCGCTGGGAATCTTTATGATCATCTTCGTGTGGGGCGCTTTCATTTTCTTCCAGGAGCGGACTCCTCCTCGGGATGCGACTGAAATCTACGTGGTCGCTAAACAATGGATGTGGAAGCTCGAACATGTGGAGGGCCAGCGCGAGATCAACGAACTACACGTGCCCGTGGGGCGCGACGTGAAAATGATCATGACGTCACAGGACGTGATCCATAGCTTTTATGTTCCTGCCTTCCGCATCAAGCAGGATGTGCTTCCGGGACGCTATACCACGGCGTGGTTTCGCGCCACCAAGCCCGGCGTGTATCACTTATTTTGCGCCGAGTATTGCGGCTCCCAACACTCCGGCATGATTGGCCAGGTGGTGGTGATGGAGCCGGCGCAATATCAGGCATGGCTCTCGGGAGGAAACACGTCGGGTTCCCTAGCTTCGAACGGCGAGAGTATTTTTCAGCAGCTCGGCTGTGTGACCTGTCATCGCTCTGACACTCAAGGCCGCGGCCCCAACCTTGTGGGGATCTTTGGCAAACCAGTGCTGCTGGAAGACGGGCGGACCGTGGTGGCCGACGAGAACTATGTCCGCGAATCGATCTTGAGTCCCAGCGCGAAGGTGGTGAAGGGGTTCAAGCCGATCATGCCGGTTTTTCAAGGACTGGTCAGTGAAGAGCAATTGACTGAATTGGTGGCCTACGTCAAATCTCTGAGTGCGCCAGGTGCCGCAGGCGCGAAGGTGCAGGAATCGAAGGTGCAATAGTTATGGCGACGGCTGTCATCACTCCCGAACGCGAGAACTATCTCAACCAGGAATATGGCATCAGGTCCTGGCTGTTGACTACGGACCACAAGCGGATCGCGCTGCTTTACCTGGTGTCGATCACTTTCTTCTTCTTTATCGGCGGATTCTTCGCTCTGCTTATTCGGCTGGAGCTTCTGACTCCCGCGGGCGATTTAGTGCAAGCCGATACTTACAACAAATTGTTCACCATGCATGGCATGGTGATGGTTTTCTTTTTTCTGATTCCTTCCATCCCTGCCGTCTTGGGCAATTTTCTGGTGCCGTTGATGATCGGCGCCAAGGACCTGGCGTTTCCACGTATCAATCTACTGAGCTGGTATCTATACATTATTGCCGGGATACTCATGCTGCACTGCATCTGCACTGGCGGCGTCGACACCGGCTGGACCTTCTATACGCCTTTCAGCACTGCGTTTAGCAACACTAAGGTAGTCGAGGCCGGAATCGCTATTTTTATCGCCGGCTTCTCGTCCATTCTTACCGGCCTAAACTTCGTGGTAACGATCCACCGCATGCGTGCGCCGGGGATGACCTGGTCTCGCCTGCCACTCTTTATCTGGGCGCACTATGCCACCAGCGTCATTCAGTTGCTGGGGACGCCGGTCCTGGCCATTACGTTGTTGCTCGTGGTCTTCGAACGTGTTTTTCATCTCGGGATATTCGATCCGACGCGAGGTGGCGACCCTCTACTCTTCCAGCATCTATTCTGGTTCTACTCTCACCCCGCGGTGTACATCATGATTCTGCCGGCGATGGCGGTGGAAAGCGAAGTGGTCGCCTGCTTCACCCGCAAACGCATCTTCGGCTACAAGTTTGTTGCCATGTCCAGTATCGCGATTGCTGTGTTCGGATTTCTGGTTTGGGCACACCACATGTTCGTGGCCGGCATCTCGTTATATTCCGCGCTGATCTTTTCCGCGTTGAGCTACCTGGTAGCGGTGCCCTCAGCGATCAAGGTTTTCAACTGGACGGCAACCATGTACAAGGGCTCAATCACTTTCACCACGCCCATGCTTTACGCTTTCGGTTTCATTGGATTGTTTACCATGGGCGGGCTGACGGGATTATTTCTGGCTGCGCTGGGCATCGACGTCCACGTGACCGATACTTATTTCATCATCGCGCATTTCCATTACATAATGGTCGGCGGCGCGGTCATGGGTTATCTCGGCGGCTTGCACTTCTGGTGGCCGAAGATTTCGGGACGCATGTACCCGGAGTGGCTGGGAAAGTTTGCCGCACTCATCGTTTTTCTGGGATTTAACCTGACGTTCTTCCCGCAATTCATTCTCGGCTATATGGGAATGCCGAGACGGTACTGGCAGTACCCGCCGGAGTTTCAAGTGTTGAATGTGCTCTCCACCGCGGGCTCGACCATCCTTGCGGTGGGATATGTTTTGCCCATGGTGTACTTCCTGTGGTCGATGCGCTACGGCAAGCTTGCCGACGACAATCCCTGGGGCGCGGCTGGTCTGGAGTGGCAAACCACGTCGCCACCACCCACCTTCAATTTTGACGTTCCGCCGGTGGTGACTTGGGAAGCCTACAACTACGAGGAGATTCCCGCGCCAGCGGAGGAGGTTTCCGTTGAGCGATAGCCCAGCCGCAGTTGAACAGCAGCACGGCCCGGAATTACTGCATCACTTCACCAGCGTGGAACAGCAGCGCGACGCGGCGTCGCTCGGCATGTGGCTGTTCCTTGGCACCGAGATCATGTTCTTCGGCGGGATGTTTCTCGCCTACCTCATCTATCGCCTCTGGTACTTCAACGAGTTTGCTGCCGGCAGCCGGAGTTTGGACATCACTCTGGGAACCGTCAACACAATCGTTCTCATCTGTAGCAGCTTGACTGTCGCGCTTGGGGTTCGCGCGGCGCAGATGGGGAAACGCAAACTGCTGGTTATTCTGCTCTTGCTCACCTTGATTTTCGGCCTGGCTTTTTTGGGGATCAAGGGTGTCGAATGGTATGCCAAATACAAAGAGCACCATATTCCAGGAGCGTCTTTTGATGTCTCGGACCTGATTCGCGATTATCCGCAGATTCACATCGACCCGGCGCACGCACAGATTTATTTTTCTCTCTACTTCGCCATGACCGGGTTGCACGCGCTGCACATGATCATTGGCGTAGGACTGTTTACCTATTTGCTCTATCATGCCGCAAAAGGCCGCTACGGGCCGGAGTACTACACGCCGATTGAGATGGGCGGTCTGTACTGGCACTTCGTGGACGTCGTGTGGATCTATCTTTTTCCGTTGCTTTATCTGATCGACCGGAAGCCGCTAGGGTGAGCCGCCATGTCTGAACACGTTCTTTCGAGCAAGATGTATTACGGGATTTGGATCGCGCTGATGATTTTGACGGTGGTCACGGCGCGTGTCGCCTTTATTGACCTCGGTCCATTCAACACCGTGGTGGCGCTGGTGATCGCGACCTGCAAAGCCCTGCTGGTGGTGCTGTTCTTCATGCACGTAAAGTACGCCAGCGAGAAGTTAGTCAAGATGGTGATCTTTGCCTCGATTTTCTGGTTGCTACTCCTGCTGCTTTTGAGTTTGGCGGATTATGGGACAAGGTATGCGAAGCATGGGTGATTGCCGGAGAGATGCGACATTTCGGACGCGCAGTTTGTTAATAGACAAGACCAAGTGGAGAAGAATGCTCGGGTTGATGCTGCTCGGAGCAGTGGCGTTTTGGTTGCCTGACGTACTTCTGCAAGCGGTCCGGGCCTACAAGTTCAACTCATTGGATGTCAAGATCATCACGCTCGTAATGCCCATGACGTTTTTCGGCACTTTTCTCGTCGCCAAAAGGGGAAGTGGAGGGGCGAAACCAGGACGGATAGGGTTTCCTATGCTCTTGGGAGTGTGGCTTTTCGGAGGTTTGTTCATGATGATCAGCGCGAGTTTCACTGGCAGCGGCTTTATGAATCCCGATGGTGCTCGAGGAGTGGGCTTTTTATTGTTGCTGTCGCTTTTTCCGATGTATACGTTCATCATGGCGGCCTACGACGGTTCTCTTTTTGCACTCCTGCTGGTGACGATAGTTGCGATTGTGATCTGGGTTTTCCGCCTGATCAGGGATTAGGGAACACCTGACATCGTTAATGAATTTCACTAATTGACGAGAACAGTCGTTCCACCACAAGTTTTGCGCGTGTCCTGCCGAGCCATTTACGAGATAGCCCAAATCTTCTACTCTGAATCCTCTCCATGCCGGACTCTGCCGAACTCGCTCGCATTTCCAAGGCTAAAGTTGTTAACGCAGTTGCCTTGGCTGCCGCACTCAAACGCGAACTGCGGGGCGAAGTACGCTTCGATGACGGCAGCCGCGCTCTTTATGCCACTGACGGATCGAACTATCGCCAGGTGCCAATTGGAGTGGTTCTGCCGCGCGACGTGGACGACGTCATCGCTGCGATTACGTTGGCTGGGAAATTCGGCGCGCCCATCTTGTGCCGTGGTGGTGGAACTTCGCTAGCCGGGCAATGCTGCAACGTCGCCGTCGTACTCGACTTTTCGAAGTACATGGCGAAGATCCTGGAAGTCGATCCCGCACGTCGCATCGCCAGAGTACAGCCTGGCGTGATCCTCGACAATCTGCGTAACGCGGCTGAGAAGCATCGCCTGACCTTCGGGCCTGATCCCGCGACCCACGATCGCTGCACACTTGGCGGGATGATCGGGAACAATTCCTGCGGCGTGCATTCGGTAATGGCTGGCAAGACCGATGACAACGTCGAAGAACTGGAAATTCTGACTTATGACGGTGTGCGGATGCGAGTCGGCCAGACATCGGAAACGGAACTGGAACGAATCATTCGCGAAGGCGGCCGGCGAGGCGAAATCTACGAGGGTCTTAAGAGGCTACGTGATCGCTATGCGGATATGGTTCGCCAGCGCTATCCCAATATTCCAAGGCGAGTCTCGGGATACAACCTGAATTGGCTTCTTCAGGAGAATGGTTTTCACGTGGCCCGCGCGTTGGTGGGGTCGGAAGGGACTTGCGTCACCGTCCTCGAAGCATCTTGTCGATTGGTGGAGAGTCCGCCCGAACGGGTGTTACTGGTTCTGGCCTACGCAGACATTTTTCAATGCGCCGATCGCGTACCGGAAATCATGGCCTACGGCCCAATTGGACTCGAAGGCGTGGACCACCTGCTGGTCGAATACACGCGGCGCAAGGGGATCAACTCCGAAGGCCTTGCCCTATTCCCACCGGGCGGAGGATGGTTGCTGGCGGAGTTCGGTGCCACAACGCAGGCGGAAGCGGAGTCACAAGCACAGAAGTTAATGCAGGCATTGGCGCGAAGCCCCAATCCTCCGCAGATGCGGCTCTTCACCGACAAGCAGCAGATAAAACGAGTTTGGGAAGTGCGGGAATCCGCGCTGGGAGCGACTTCTCACGTTCCCGGCGAACCCTTGGAATGGGAAGGATGGGAAGATGCGGCGGTCACGCCCGAGAAGTTGGGGATCTATCTGCGTGACCTGGCCAAGTTGATGACCGGCTATGGCTACCACAGCGCCATGTACGGACACTTTGGGCACGCTTGCGTGCACATGCGCATCAACTTCGATTTACAGTCGGTCGCGGGCATTGCCAGGTATCGCAAGTTTGTTGAAGAAGCTGCGGATCTTGTGGTCAGTTATGGTGGCTCGCTGTCAGGTGAGCACGGTGACGGGCAGTCACGGGCGGAATTGTGGCCCCGCATGTTTGGCCCGGAACTCATGCAGGCGTTTCGGGAGTTCAAAGCGCTATGGGACCCGAAGTGGAAGATGAATCCGGGGAAGTTGGTGGAACCCTACAAGTTGGATGAGCACTTGCGTTTGGGCGCGGAATACCATCCCTGGGAGCCGCAAACGCATTTCCGGTTCCCGGAAGATCATGGAAGTCTGGCGAGTTCCACCTTGCGCTGCGTAGGAGTGGGGAAGTGCCGGCGTTACGACGGTGGCGTGATGTGTCCCAGTTTTCGAGTGACCGGGGAAGAGCAACACTCCACGCGAGGCCGTGCTCACTTACTTTGGGAGATGACCAAGGGCGAAGTAATTCGCGACGGCTGGCAGGACGAGCATGTGAAAGAGTCGCTGGACTTGTGCCTCGCCTGCAAAGGCTGCAAAAGCGATTGTCCGGTCGGCGTAGACGTCGCCACCTACAAGGCGGAATTTCTTTCGCATTATTACGAAGGAAGGCGGCGTCCGCGCAGCGCGGCCGCCTTCGGAAATATCGCCACGTGGGCTCGTCTGGCTTCGGTCGCGCCAAGTTTCGCGAATCTGATGACGCAGGCGCCGCTGCTTCGAGACGTCGCGAAGTTTGTGGCGGCAATGCCGCGGCAGCGAAGCATTCCAGCTTTCGCCCGAGAAACGTTTCGTGCCTGGTTTCGACGCAGGCAGCCGAGAAATCTTGATGGAGCACCGATGCTGCTCTGGCCGGACACCTTCAATAACTACTTCCTGCCTGAAACCGGCAAAGCCGCGGTCGAAGTCCTGGAAGCGGCGGGCTTCCATGTGCAGCTCCCTAAAGCTGGCTTGTGTTGCGGTCGTCCACTCTACGATTGGGGAATGCTGGAGCGAGCGAAGGGTTTGCTCTTGAACATCCTGGACGTACTTGCGCCGGAAATCGAAAAGGGAACTTCGCTGGTGGTGCTGGAGCCGAGTTGCGCCGCAGTGTTCCGCGATGAACTGATCAACTTATTTCCTCACGATCCGCGGGCACAAACACTGTCACGGCAGACGTTATTGCTGGGCGAGTTCCTGACACAAAAGGCTAAACATTTCCAGTTTCCTAAGCTGCACCGACGAGCGCTGGTTCATGGACACTGTCACCACAAGTCGATCATGAAAATGACCGACGAAGAAGCGGTCTTGCGGGAAATGGGAATCGAATTCTATGCCCCAGCGCCGGGCTGTTGTGGCATGGCAGGATCGTTTGGCTTCGAAAAAGACAAGTATGCGATCTCGATGGCGGTCGGTGAACTGGAGTTGCTGCCAGCAGTGCGGGAGGCGGCACCGGACTCGTTGATCATCGCGGATGGGTTTAGTTGCCGCGAGCAGATCGCCCAGGGCGCGGGCCGGCATGCGGTACATCTGGCAGAAGTGATTCGGATGGCTCTACAGTCGCGCTAACCTGCTGATACTACAAGAGTAATTGATGTATCGCCAAGGACGCCCGGATTCTGGGAGAATATAGGTACCGGGTCAGCAAACCCGGAATCGCTCTAAGACCACCATGATCCGGGATAACGAACCAGCCGTCGCCGTTACTGACCGCCAGGGCAGGGATGTGCCCAGCTCCCTGTCCGCTCAGGCTATAACTGCGGATTCTGCGCTGCACGGTTCGGTTCTGGTATTGATTCAGTTCGATGTCTGCGAGGAAATCCGACTGGATCAGTTGCAGCAGATTTTTGGAGCGCGCACGTTGGAGCATCCCACGCTCAAACATCAGGCTCCGGGATACGTTCGGTACGAGCGTCCTCCGGTGGTGGAACCGATTGAGCCTCTGGTGCTGGAGAGCGGCGAGCGTCTGGACGGCCAGATCAAGTACTACGACTATGGTGTGGTCAGCGTGGTGCTGGAGCTGCCCTTTTCTGGCGATTGGGACACGCTGATTCGTCGCGGCAGCCGCTGGGTCTGGGACGTGGATTTTTCGGCTCATGCCTCTCGCATCGCGCGTCAAAAGCTGGAGCGCGCGGCGCCGGCGCTGGTCAAGCCTTACAAGGAATGGCTGAGCGAAGACTACTTTATTTTTCACGTCCGCGAGATGGCGGGATCGCCATCGGCTGACGAGGTTTGCAAGACGCAGGGCGCACACATTGCGCAGATCGTGCGAGGCGAGACGGGACAACTTTCCGATGGCGAACGCAACGAGATTCTGCAATCGCGAATTTCGTATTATCCCAATGATTTGGCGGTGATCGGCTGGAACGCGGCGTTTCTCTACGATACGGAAGCCGGGGCGGAGACTGCGATCCAACTTCTCGAGTACGCCAACTCGCAGTTGTTGGAATTTCGCCATTACGACGAATTGCTCACCCGTGAGCTGGCTATCGTTTATGCCTCGCTTGATGAAGGAACCGGAATTTTGGCGCGCTGGCGACTGGCGCGGGCAGCGACCAAACTGCACACTGTATTGCTCGACGTTAATGAACTCACCGAGCATGCCGACAATGCCATCAAGTTTCTCAGCGACATGTTCTCGGCCCGCTTATACAAGTTGGCAGCAGCCAAAGTCGGCGTGCCCGACTACAAAGACCTGGTCACGCAGAAGGTGCAAACCGCCGAACAGCTTTATCGCTTCATGGTGGACCAGTTCAACCAGAGCCGGGCGTTTTTCCTGGAATTGACCGTTGTCGTAATTCTGGTGATTGAACTGATTTATTTCTTCCGCGGGAAGCCGATCTAAAGCGGTTCCCAGTAGACAGCTCCCAGATCTCAGTTACCTGCCCAGCAGCTTGCACTGTTGTATTCTGAATCGAATGCGAGGACTTAAGGGCAAGCGTGTGCTGATTACAGGCGGTGCCAGCGGCATTGGCGCGGCAACGGCCAATCGTTTTCTGGAAGAAGGTTCGGCGGTTTGTGTACTTGACCGTGACGCCACGGCCCGCGAACAGATTCAAAAGCAGCTTCCCGGCCTGGCAGGAACTTTGTCTGCGGATGTATCTGATCTCACGCAGGTGCAGTCCGCATTCGCCGAAGCGGTGCGGATCATGGGCGGCGTCGATGTGCTGGTCAACAATGCCGGCATCAGCATTAGGCACAACTTCCTCGATATCACCCCTGCGGAATGGGACAAAGTACTCGCCGTGAATCTGACGGGTGTGTTCTACATGGCGCAGACGGCAGCGCGGCACATGTGGGAACGCGGCAATGGGGTGATTTTGCAAACAGCATCTACTAACGGCGTCATGGGATATCCCTACTACGCCGACTACAACGCGACCAAGGCCGGAGTAATTGAGCTGACCCGATCGATGGCGCTCGAGCTGGCGCCCAGGGTGCGAGTGTGCGCCGTAGCGCCGGGATACGTACTTACACCAATGCAGCGCGCGGAGTATACCGATGCCATGCTCCACGAGGTCAATGGAAAGATCCCGCTGCGGCGGCACGCCAAGCCAGAGGAGATTGCGGCGCTGTTCGCGTTCCTGGCCTCAGATGATGCAGCTTACATGACTGGCCACGTGTACACCGCCGATGGGGGCGAGACCGCCGGGGGATTGGCCAGCCGCTGACCGCGCTCTCTGAATAACAACAGGTCAAGTTCATGGCGGTTACTTCCGTCATCCTCTGCGCGCCCTGGACCGGCTGCAAGCAGTCATTCAGGCCGTAAAATTCCACCAGGAACATGGAATCAGGAGCAACCACCTACGAAGCGATGCGGCGAAGTACCCGGCTGCGCGCACAAATTCCTCTCCGCATCACGAGCCTGGATCCGGGAGTCAGCCTCAGCGAGCATTGCCAGACGGTGGTAGTGAACTGCGAAGGTTGTGGGGTTCGTCTCCCGCGAGCCGTGAACGTGGGGCTGCGAGTCTCGATTGAAGACTTGCCGGGCGGACTCAGCGTTCGGGCACGAGTTACAAGTTGTGTTGCGCTGGGCAAGGATTGGCTGGTGGGAATCGAGTTGGAGCAACGGGGCAACATCTGGTCGATTCAGCCCGCGCCGGCGGACTGGACGAGCGGACCTGGTCCGGCAGCGGCAAGCATCCCTGCGCCGCAGAAAAAGGGCGAGTGGCCTTACGCGTTGTTCTCAGGTAAGGGCGAAGCCCACCCCGGCCGCAAGTAACACTCTTCCTGGAAATACATCTAGAGAATCCTGCCGCAGGACTTACGATTGAGAAGCGCGCTCGGTGTTTATCATCTTGAGGTAGCGGTTGTCGTAGAGCACCGTGCTGTTCTGAACGAACTCCAGAATGCGATGCATCTTGTCTTTGTCCTCGCGGTTCAATTCCTTGAACTGCACGGCAAGTCCTATTCCCGGATCAATTCGGGCAACTGTGCCGGGAGCATGGAGCTGGCCATCATCGACGGAAAAAGTCAGTTTGAGCTCAGTGCCTGGGGGGACAATATTACTGGTCTCGACGTAGCAGCCACCCAGGCTGATGTCAGTCAAATTGGCGAAGAGCGGCCCCGCGGCCCTGTCGGGGTGGACCTCGATCGTGACACGGCATTTCAGCCGGGCATGCTGGCGGCGGTTCTTGTGGGCAGGATGCCGCTGCTTCTCCATGTACATTCGGCGATCTGCTTCAGCCAGAAGCTCTTCCGCATCCTTGCCGTCGTCCGGGTATACGGCTTGTCCTACGCTTAGCGACAGGATGTCTTCGGCACAAACCTCCACTCCCGCCTGCTTCGCCAGCGCGCGAAGTTGATCGGCTTTCTTGGCCGCGGAGTCGGAGGGCAGACCGGGCGCTACCACCACAAATTCGTCTCCGCCCATGCGTGCTACATAATCATATTCACGGCAGCTCTCTTTGAGTGCTTGAGCAAACAAGCGCAGGACACGATTCCCCTCCAGGTGTCCGAAGCGGTCGTTGATCTGTTTGAAGCCATCCATGTCACTGACCATCACCACCAGGGAGGTCGAGTCGCGCTTACAGCGGGCCAGCTCGCGGTCGAGTTGCAAGAACAACGACCTGGCATTGGGAAGTCCGGTGAGATAATCGGTGGTAGCGGAGCTTTCCGCCTGCTGATATTTCACGGCGTTTTCGATGGCCAGCGCCATCTTTGAACTGATCGCCAACAGAATACGCAAGTGGTCCGAGGTGAAGGCATCGCGTTCACCGCGGTAAAGGGCGAGCACACCAATGACTCCGGCCACTCCCTCTAATGGAATCGCAAGAGCCGACCGCAGCGTGCTGAACTTGCTGGGGTCGTTAAGGTAACCAGGCTCAACCGAGGGGTTGCCGTTGATGATCGGCTTCTTGTTGTGGGCCACCCATCCGGATAGGCCTTGTCCCACCGGAATTCGCAGCGAGTTAAAGAGGCGGAAGTTGTCGCCGTTTACATATTCGGGGATCAGTTCGCCACCGCGCTGCAGATAGATCGCGATGGCATCGTAGGGCACAAGCAACCTTAGCTTCACGGAAAAGACCGACAGCGTCTCCGTCAGACTGAGTGAGGCGCCCAGATCCTGACTGAGCTCGAACAAAGTCTGTGCTTCCTGACGCGCCGCCGCAATGGAAGAAAGGAATGTTGTTTCCCGCCCGGGAGCATCTTTGACGGTCGCGTCCTCGAAGCCCGCGGCCGGAGCCAGACCCCGTTGGATTTTCATGTCCGTCGAAAGCGGTATGTCCTCTTCCCGTTCCTTGGCAAATTGTGCGTGAACACGTTTTTCCAATTGCCGGTAGCGTTTCTGCAGCACATCGACCACTTGCGGATCAAAAGATTTCCCCGACTCCTCGGCCAGCCGCCCCATGGCTTCTTCCAGCGGCAAAGCGCGCCGGTATTGGCGATCGGAGGCCAATGCGTCCAGATAATCCACGGCGGAGAGAATGCGAGCGCCAATCGGAATCTCGGCGCCCCGCAAGCCAAAAGGATAGCCCGAACCATCCCATTTCTCGTGATGCGCCCGAACGATGGGCACGACAGGATACGGGAAGCGCACGCGCTGCAGGATTTCGGCGCCGACCACGGGATGGATCTTCATCTTCTCGAATTCTTCGGGAGTGAGCCGCCCTGGTTTCGAGATGATGTGTTCGGGGATCGCGAGCTTGCCAATGTCATGCAGCAGGGCGGCGGCGTGCAATGCTTCCATGTCGCCGCCCGTGATGCCCAATTCTTTAGCTACTTCGATGGCGTAAATCCTTACCCGCTGCAGATGATCGTGGGTGGTGTGGTCTTTGGCTTCAATGGCTAGCGCTAACGCTTCGATGGTCCGCAGGTGAAGGTTGGCCATCTCCTCTACGTGCAGTTTTTCGTTGTCCAGCTTGCCCAGATACAGACGGTAGGAGCGGTAGATCAGATAGACGACTGGCACCACCAGCAGAGAGGTTTCCCAGTGGAAGACGCCGTCGAACCAGCCAATTGCTCCCGCAATGCCGGCACCCACCAAGTAGTAAGGGAATGACCAGAAATAGCAATCGACCAGGATCTTGCGCAGCGACTTTCCTTCGGTGAATGAAATGATAGTGGCAATCGACCCGGTGCTGGCTACGAAGTAAATCGAAGCGGCGATGCCTAGCGCCAAAGCCTGGCTGGTGACCAGGCCACGGGACAACGAGAGGTCATACGCGCCATAAGCCAAGGCTGTTGAAACCGCGCTGGAACAGATGTTGAAAGTTACTTGAATCGCGCTGGGACGGTCCGGGTACAGACATTGAACCAGGATAGAAGCACAGCCCAGGATCAAAGTTTCCGAGACGCTGAGTTGCAGGATGCCGAGCAGAATGAATAGGAAGTTGACTGACATCGTGCCCGCGATTCCGGGCAAATTGACCTTGAGCCGGGAGGCCAGGATGGCGATTCCCAGATAGCAGATAAACTCCGCAATGTTCTTGCTGCTCTGGTGGATAGCGCCGTACAGCAGGACAGCCGTGCCTAGGACGGTCACCAGGCCGATAAAGGCCCTGGCGCTGGAGTTTAGGTCTCTCCACGACTGTGGTTGGCCAGCCAGTTCGCTTCCCATGATGATTGGCCCGGCTCCGTCCGCGCACACGCCGGGGAACTCCTAGAATTACATCTAATCCGAGCAGGGACAATGATTTGCAGCCGTTGAAGGAAACTTCGGTAATTGAGGATTGGGTACTGCTGGCGGTGCGCCGAACGATGACTGATCTGTGCTAGATTATGCCCAGGCGGGCCCTTAGCTCAGCGGTTAGAGCAGTGGACTCATAATCCATTGGTCCTAGGTTCAAATCCTAGAGGGCCCACCACACTACTCTTGTGTTTTCAGCGGATTCCAGCCTTCACAGTGGGCTTCTTCGACCCCTGCGGCGCGGCAGATTGCACGGTGTTATCCTAGTTGAACGATTCTTCCACGTGAGGCCGTAACCTTTCATATGTCCAATCCAGACGGTGCCGAATCCCAAACTATCAACCAACCTGACGAGTCATTCAAAGACCTCCTCTCGCAGTTCGAGAAGAGCAAGTCGCGAAAACCCGCCGAAGCGGGAAAAGGCCGCGAAGGCACGGTGATTGCCGTTACCGCCGATTCAGTCCTGGTCGACATCGGGTTTAAGACCGAGGGGATCCTGCCCCTAATCGCGTTCCGCAGTGCGAAAGAACCGGTAAAGGCTGGCGACAAGCTGATGGTCTCGATCAAGGGCCGCGATCCCGAAGGCTACTACGAGCTTTCTCTCGGCAAGATCGAGCGGCCTACGGATTGGGCGTCACTGAAGAAAGCCTTCGAAGAGAAAACGACGATCGTGGGCACGGTGACTGGAGTCGTCAAAGGCGGCCTAAGCGTGGACGTAGGAGTACGGGCATTCATGCCAGCTTCGCGCAGCGGTGTACGCGATGCAGCTGAGATGGTGAAATTGGTAGAACAGGAAATCCGCTGCCGGATTACCAAACTCGACGAGGCAGAGGAAGACTTGGTCGTCGACCGCCGCGTGATTGCCGAAGAGGAAGAACGCGCGGGCAAAGAGCGCCGCTACTCCGAGGTCGAAGTCGGTGCGATTGTGCATGGTACGGTTTGCAGCCTGACCGATTACGGCGCGTTCGTCGATATTGGAGGTGTGGACGCGTTGCTGCATGTCAGTGACATCTCCAGAAGCCGCGTGGGTAAGCCGGCAGACGTACTCTCGGCAGGACAAGAGATCGAAGTCAAGGTTCTGAAGATTGATGCCGAGAAGCGGCGTATTTCCGTTGGCATGAAGCAGCTTGAGCCTGATCCGTGGGATTCGGTGGCGACAAAATATCAGCCCGGTGAACGGGCTCGCGGCACGGTCATGCGCGTTATGGATTTCGGTGCGTTCGTAGAACTGGAGCCGGGGATTGAAGGGCTGATCCACGTCTCGGAGATGTCGTGGGCGAAGAAGGTAAGGACGCCCAGCGACGTAGTCAAGCCAGGTGACACCGTGGAAGCAGTGGTTCTGGGCGTGAGCGCGGGCGAGCGACGTATCTCTTTGGGCCTGAAGCAGACGCTCGGTGACCCGTGGGCCGATGCGGCCACGAAGTTTGCGGTGGGTTCGGCGATCGAAGGCCCGGTCACCAGCCTCACCAACTTCGGCGCTTTCGTCCAACTTGCCGAAGGCATCGAAGGCATGATTCACGTCAGCGATATGAGCGCCGACAAGCGCATCAATCATCCGCAGGACATTTTGAAGGTTGGGCAATCGGTGAAAGCGCAGGTGCTCGAAGTCGATGTCGAAAAGCGGCGGCTGAAGCTCGGGATGAAGCAACTGGTTCCGACCAGCATTGAGGAATACATCGCAGAACGCCAGGAAGGCAATGTGGTCTCTGGCCGCGTGATGGAGGTTTCGGGCGGACAAGCACGCGTGGAACTGGGGGAAGGCATCCAGAGTATGTGCCGAATCGCTGCTACGGGTGCGGTGGAGGGAAAGCCGTTGGCCGAATCGAGGGCAGATTTAACGTCGCTAAGTTCCATGTTGAAGGCGCACTGGAAGGGCGGTGCGGGTTCAGGAGCTGCCAAGCCGGAAGCCGTCCGCGCCGGGCAGATCCGCAGCTTTCGAATCGCGAAGCTGGATCCTGCCGCGAAGAAGATTGAATTGGAGTTAGCCTAGTCCTTGCCGCCAATCATTAATGCCCAGGGAATCACGAAATCTTTCGGGGCAAATCCGTTATTCCAAGATATTTCCTTCACAGTTTCCGAGGGTGATCGTATCGGGCTCATTGGCCCGAACGGCTCCGGGAAATCCACTCTTCTGCGCATTCTAGCGGGTAGCGTAAGTCCCGATGATGGAGAATTGGCGGTCCGAAAACGGCTCAGATTCAGTTTCGTGGAGCAGGACTCTACTTTTGAGTCCGGTTCCACGGTGCGCTCCGTAGTCGAAAAGTCGATGGAGCAGGCCGCAGTTCCGGAGTCAGAGCGGGGCACTCGCAGCGCCGAGACATTGGGTCGCGCCGGCTTTCAGGAGTTGGAAGCGGAAGCGAACGCCTTGTCTGGAGGCTGGCAGAAACGCCTGGCGATTGTCCAGGCGCTGGTTCAGGGCCCCGATGTTTTGCTGCTGGATGAACCCACAAATCACCTAGACGTGCCCGGAATCGAGTGGCTGGAAGGATTGCTTGCAGAGGCCGGATTTGCCTGCGTGGTCGTTAGTCATGACCGCTACTTCCTTGAGAATGTCGCGACCGAAATGGTTGAACTCAGCCGGGTCTATCCCGATGGATTGCTGCGTGTTCGGGGAAACTACAGTACGTTTCTTGAGAAGAAGGAAGAATTTCTGCACGCGCAATCGAAGCGCCACGAAGCTCTGGAAAACCTGGTTCATAACGAGATCGAGTGGCTGCGGCGAGGAGCCAAAGCCCGGACAAGGAAGTCCAAGGCGCGTATCGGCAAGGCCAACGAGTTGATGGGCGAGCTTGCCGACCTGAATACACGGACCCGGACAGCAACCGCGCAAGTGGATTTTTCCGCCAGCGATCGAAAGACCAAGAGGCTGATCGAACTGGAGAATGTGTCTTATCAGATGGGAGACCGCACGCTGTTTGCGGGTCTCAACTTCATCATCTCCGCCGGACGGAGAGTTGGACTGGTGGGCCCGAATGGCAGCGGCAAGACTACCTTACTGCGGCTATTGCGCGGAGAACTGGCCCCAACCGGTGGAGAGATTCGCCGGGCCGATTGGTTACGGATCGTTTACTTCGACCAGACTCGCGAGCTCGACTCGAACGTCACCTTGCGTCGCGCGCTGGCGCCGGACGGTGATTCGGTCACATATCAAGATCGGGTAATTCACGTGGCATCATGGGCGGCGCGATTCCTTTTCGCTAGCGAACAGCTCAATCAACCGGTGGAGCGGCTTTCGGGAGGCGAACGGGCGCGAGTCTTGATCGCTCAGCTTATGCTCCAACCTGCTGATGTTCTCCTACTGGATGAGCCGACGAACGACCTGGATATTGCGACGTTAGAAATACTGGAGGAAAGCCTGCTGGAGTTCCGTGGCTCGCTGGTGTTGGTTACGCATGACCGCTACATGCTCGATCGGGTATCGAGCGTGGTACTGGGTCTGGACGGACAAGGCGGTGCGGAAAGCTTTGCCGATTATTCGCAATGGGAATCCTGGCAAGCGGAGCGCAAGCAACTGACAAAGACGAATGTGCGTTCTTCTGCGCGGGATGCCTCGTCTTCCGGGCCATCTGCCCGTACGAGAAAGAAACTTTCCTATATGGAGGAGCGCGAATATGCCACCATCGAGCAACGCCTGGCCGATGCAGAACAGTTGCTGAAGGCCAAGCGCGCTCAACTGGAGGATCCGGCGATTGCCAGCGACGGTCCCCGTCTGTTAGCGGCGCACGCTGAGATGGAAGCGGCACAGAAAGATTTGGAGACGATTTACTCGCGGTGGAGCGCGCTTGAAGAGAAGCTGGGATGAATTTTTCGGAGCGATGCCCCGGGCGATGATGTGAGATAATTTTCTCCGTTAACTTCCGAGGAAACCATGCCTGAACACAGAGTTTTCTGCGTAAAGTTGCAAAAGGATTTGCCCGGTTTGGACGAGCCTCCCTTTGACACCGACCTGGGGAAAAGGGTGTATGACAATGTCTCGCAGCAGGCCTGGAACCAGTGGATAGAGTTTTGCAAGATGCTGCTGAACGAATATCGCTTGAACCCCGCCCGCCGCGAAGACCAGGAAGCGATCGTGAAGCAGATGGAACAGTTCTTTTTCGGCGAGGGCGCCGCGCTGCCAAAGGAATATGTTCCGCCCGCGCAACATTGAGACTGCTGGTTACCTTCGGGCTACCCATTAACCGGATTGTTACCTGCCGTTCATCACCCTGTAACATGTTTGCACTAGAAATGGTGCATGGATGAAGGGTCCGTCCATGACACGCTGATCCTCTCTGATCTGCATCTGGGATCGGAATGCAGCCGTGCCCGTGAAGCCACGCGTCTGTTGAAGCAAAGCCGTTTTCGGCGGCTCATTCTGCTGGGTGACATCTTCGCTAACCTGGACTTCCGCCGGCTCACCAAAGAGCAGTGGAAGTTTCTCGGCCAGATCCGCAAGCTTTCCAATCCCAAGCGCAACATAGAAGTCGTCTGGGTGGAAGGCAACCACGACGAGGGATTGACCGACATCATGTCGGCTCTGGTGGGCGTGGAGGTGTACCAGGAGTACGCATGGGAATATGGAGGCGTACAGCATCTGGCTATTCACGGCCATCAGTTCGACCGTTTCGTGGTGAACAACCTCCGGCTAAACCATTTCTGGACTGTGATCTACCTCAAGATGCAGAAGTTCGACCTCAAGGGCAAGCCGGTGGCGCGCTTTATTGACCGCCTGAACACGCGCTGGTTGCGCATGTCGTCGAAAGTGGCTTCCGGTGCGCTGTTGCACGCCCGCTCGCGGGGAGCGGAACGCATTTTTTGCGGACATACGCACGAAGCCCTGCAGCAGCAGCAGGACGGCGTCCATTACTACAACGCGGGCGGCTGGATCGATTCCCGGCAAACCTACATCACCATCGGATGCGAAGGGGTGCAGATTCACGAGTACCACGAGCGGGCGGAGAATTGTGATTCCGGAGAAGAACAGAAGGAAACGGATTCTACGATTGAATTTGCCGAAGATGCCGAATTCGAGAATATTGGCAGCTGACAGGGGATCGACCGAGTTCTGCAAAGGTGAACATGGAACTTAGCAAATCCGGTTCTGCTGCGCCAAAACGTGAAGTCCGCCCCCGCAAGCTCACTATTGTCTTTCACCACGCCGGTGGCGGACATCGCAGCACAGCCGATGCTCTGAAAGATGCGCTTACTTCGCAGCACAAAGCGTGGGATGTCAGCCTGCTCAATGTGCAGGAGTTGCTGGCGCCGCTCGACGTGGCTCGCCGCGCCACTGGTCTGCACATCGAGGACGCCTATAACCTGATTCTGCGCAAAGGCTGGACGCGGTTCTCGCCGCAATTACTGGTGCTTCTGCAAAGTACAATACGCGTCTATCATTCGCGTGTCGTGAAACTATTACAGGCTCATTGGGAGCAACATCCCACCGACTTAGTGCTCTCCGTGATCCCGCACTTCAATCGGCAAATGGCTCATAGCCTTCAAGGAAATGGGACGAAGACGCCATTCGTTACCCTGCTGACGGATTTGGCCGATTACCCGCCGCGCTTCTGGATCGAACCGGAGTCGGAATTTATTATCGCGGGCACGGAGCGAGCCAAGCAGCAAGCCCTGGCCATGGGACACTCGGTTGATCGCATCTTTCAAACCTCCGGGATGGTCTTGAAGCCGCGCTTCTATGCGAAGAACTCTGTAGATCGGACTTCTGAAAGGAAACGGCTTGGACTCGATCCCGACCGTCCGACCGGAATCGTGCTGTTCGGAGGACATGGGTCTCGGGTGATGGTCGATATCGCCAAGAGACTCGATCAAAGCAAGGTCGATGTCCAGTTGATCATGATTTGCGGCCACAATCACAAGCTCGCCGCTTCCCTTAAGAGCCTGAAAACTCGGAAGCCGATGCTAGTGGAAGGATTCACTTCGAATGTGGAGCACTACATGGCGTTGGCGGACTTCTTCATTGGAAAGCCGGGACCCGGGTCGATCAGCGAAGCGCTTCAATTCCACTTGCCGGTAATCGTCGAGTGCAACGCGAGAACCTTGCCGCAAGAAAGGTTCAACGCAGCGTGGGTGACCGAGATGGGCTATGGCATGGTGGTGAAGAGCTTCGCACAAATTGCATCCAGCGTTGAGCGCATGCTGGAGCCTTCTGCGTTCAATGGTTTTCGTAGCAAGGCCGGCACGTATTCGAATCGAGCATTGTCCGAAGTACCACGGATTCTCGAAGAATGCCTTAGGCGCAACGCTAACGCGCGCAGTGAAGGGCCGTTCGCGGAAGAGTTACCTGCTGCGATTGGGTGAGCTACACCGCGATGTCGACCTCTCGTAATGTCCCCATTCCTCAGAAGTGAATCGTGATCCCGGTGGAGATCCGTACATTTTCTTGGGTTGTCCCGAAAAACCTGGTCTGAAGTGCGTCGGCCTGTACTCTCCAGCTAAGCAACGGAATCAGATGGTAGTCGATGCCGCCGCCCAGCGCATCTGCAAATGATGTGTCTGAGCCGGAGGCTCCATCCGCGCCGACATTGATGTGGCCGACGCCGATCAGGCCGTGTACAAAAGGTCTGAACTTACCCAGCGAAATCGAGAGGCGAGGGCCGAACAGATAGTTCTCTTCGTGAATGCTGTTCGATACGCCCACCACACAGCCCAAACAGCCCGCTAGTTCGGGAATATTCTGTGATCCGTAATGACCGCTGAAGTCGGCCACGATTCCCAGCAAGGGCAGAACTTTGCCTTCTACGGACGCGTTCCATCCGTTGAGATTGGCTCGGTCGCCCGATACCAGATCAGCACTCATGTAGGAATACCCGACAAAGACATTTCCACTTGTCGGAACTTGGGCAAATCCCAACGTGGTAATCAGCAAGAAGCCAATGGCAAAAACAACGGGTCGACGCACAGATTAATCTCCTGACGGCTATCACCGAACCGATTTCTTGGATGCATGTCTCTCGAATAGGATGCCCGTCTTCTGTCTACGAAAAGGTGACATCAGCGCCTCGGGTAGGGTGAAACTGATTCGACAGACGCCTAGCTTCTCTTACGATTGCGAGGCTAGTTCGGCGGCTATAGAGGATGCGATAAGGAAGGCGTGGCCCGATATTCCCCGCGCAGCCCGTTCCAGCGAATCTGCAGCATCTCGCCGAACATGTGTAGTCCGTCGCGCAGCGGGTTAAGGCGGGTGCCTTCGCGATGTGCCCAGGCTACGGGCACTTCCTCGATGCGCAAGTGTAGACGTTTCGCCAGATAGAGCAATTCCGGATCGAATCCCCAGCGCTCGATCTTCTGCAGGGCAAAAAGGGAGTGGGCCGCACGCCGGGTAAAAGCTTTGAATCCGCATTGAGTGTCTTTAAACTGTAGTCCCAGGATCAAGCGAAGGGCCAGGTTGAAGATCCGTCCATAGAACTGGCGATATAAAGGCTGCCGGCGCAGCTGTAGTTCGGTTTTTAGCCAGCGCGAGCCGATGGCGATGTCGGCCCCTCCGGCAATGGCGGCAAACAGCTTCTCCGCTTCAGCGATGGGAGAAGAGAGGTCAGCATCGCTGAACAATAATATTTCACCCTGCGCCTGCAGTATTCCGTGACGGACGGTATAGCCCTTGCCGCGGTTTCCAGGATTCTCTAGGAGTCGCACACCCGGACGCGTCGCCGCGCAGCGGCGGACGACTTCCGCAGTATCGTCAGTCGAACCGTCATTGACCACGATGATTTCAGTCTGCCAGGATTTTTGCGCGGCAAAAGCGAAGATACTTTCGACGGTCGTGGCAATGCGCTCGCTTTCGTTGTACGCAGGCAGAACGATGCTGTAGGTGGGAGAGGGCAAGCGACGGTTCTCAGTTGAGGATTTTCAGCATAGGCAGTTTAGTCAACCGAGACGGTAATGCACAGAAAAAAACGGCACTCACGCCACCCGCTGCAAAAGCAGGGATAAGAATACCTTTACCAGTTCCTCGTCCCATAGACCCGATTGCGCTTCTTTCCGCATGGTGAGTGCGGCCTGTTCGTGGCCGAGCGCCGGCTTGTACGGCCGGGCGGTGCGCAGCGCGTCGTAGACATCAACTACCTGAAGGATGCGGGGGAGCAGTGGAATCTCACTTTTCCGTAGGCCGTCAGGGTATCCGCTGCCATCGGAGTGTTCGTGGTGGTGCCGAATGATGGGTAGGACGAGGCGCAGCGATTTCAACGGACGGCAGATGTTCTCTCCGGTTACAGGGTGCAGCTTCATGACTGCCCACTCCTCCGGCGTCAGGTTGCTGCCTTTTTTCAGGATCTCGTCCGGCACCGCGATTTTGCCCAGATCATGCAAATACCCGCCACGCCGCAAGGCCACAATAGAAGCATCGTCCAGACCGAGATGCCTCCCGAGGTTGGCTGCGCTTTCCGCCAGGCGCTCACAATGGCCCTCCGTGTAAGGATCACGGCTTTCGACGCTCAAGCCCAGCGTACAGAGTACTGACTCGGCATTCTCCAATTCGTCGGTGAATTCTTTCAGCCGGAGTAGGGAATTTACCCGGGCAAACAGTTCTTCAGAGAAAATCGGTTTATTGAGAAAATCATCTGCCCCGGCTTCGATGCCTCGCAGTTTGTCTTCGCGGTCCGCCAGCCCAGTAATCAGAACGAAGGGGATCAAACGGGTGGCGGGGTCTGCCTTCAGTTCGCGGCACAGTTCATAGCCGGACTTTCCCGGCATGATGACGTCCGAAAGAATGAGGTCCGGGAGTTCGCGCCGGATCTCCATTTCAGCCTGCGCCGCATCCGCGACTGTGACTACGCTGTAACCCTGCGTTTCCAGCAGTTCCTGCATCAGGGTCATGGTGTCAGGATTATCATCAACCACCAACACGCGGGCTACATGGCGGAGCCCTGACGCCTCACGGCTGGCAGGTTCAGCGTGCGTGAGGGCGGAAAGACCTGGACGGGACGGCGTAGGGGGGCTCACAACTGGATACCTAATCTACCCTCTATTGTAAATGATTCAGGTCGGGGCAAGTGGGGTTTGACGCGGTTAATCTCCGGTCGTCTCAGTTAGCGGCAGCTCTGTATTCGACCTGCGAGTCACCTGAGCGCTGGTGACGAGGACGACTGACGCAACCACAATCGCGCTGCCGCCGAGGATGTAAGCATCAATCGGCTCATGCAAGACGAGCCATCCCAGGAACACCGCCACCACCGGATTGACATAAGCATAAGTTGACACTTTCGACGTTGGCACGTGGCCGAGAAGCCAGATGTAAGCGGTGTAGCCGATCCATGATCCGCAGATCACCAGATATACGACTGCGCTGATGCCGCGGGTGGTCCAGACCACGCGTGCCAGATCGCCCATCACGAAGGCGATGAGCAGGTTGGCAAGGCCGGCGGCGATCATTTCCCACGCCGTGGCCGAAAACGGATCAACGTCTGGAGACTTCCATTTCTTGGCTAGGACCGAACCCAGCGCCCAACTGAAAGAGCCGCCCTGCAAGCTGAGCGATGCCCATAGCTCCTGGCGTTCCAGGTGGGTAGTGGCCATCAACTGTGGCCATAACAGCACGACCAGTCCCGCAACTCCGAGGGCCAGCCCCAACTTGCCGCGGACGGAAACATGGTGATCGCCCAAGATCAGCGTATCTAGAACAAGAAACCAAAGCGGCACGACGGCGACGATCAGTGCCGCCAAGCCGGAAGGAATATGAGTCTCCGCGTAGGAGAGCGTGAGATTGCCGCCGACCAGTAGCAGGATGCCGATCACAGCCATTTGCCACAACTGTCGCGGGTTGTAGCGCACTTTTCGTCCACGTAGGCCGCAAAATACCAGCATGAAAACGCCGGCAATCAGGAAGCGGATGCCGCACATCAAGGCGGGAGGAATCTTCTCGACGGCAATGTCGATGGCCAGGTAAGTCGATCCCCAGAAGAAATAGACCAGGCCGAAGGCCAGGATCACGCTGAAGCGGAGTTGGCGTTGGCTCTCGGTCATGGTGGGTTTGCAGTCGAACAAGTATCAGACACACTCAGCGCCCGGAGGGATGCTGGATTTTTCGGCTAGTGGCACTAACGGACTGCCGGAAACGAGATGATCACATCGACTGTGCCTGTCTTTTCGTCTAACCATCGCCCCGTGGATGGATGCAGGTTGGTGCCTGTCTGCACGGGAAGAACAAACTTGGCAAAAAAGTCGGATAGGGTTGCTGACAAAGACGGCTTGCCATGCATATCGTCCCAGGCGCGAAGCAGCGCCTGGGTGTGTGTCTCGTCTAGACCGGTAATGCGGAGGTCTCCCCAGCGGAACAACTTGCCCTCGTCGACATTGATGATTAGGTAAATCCTAGTGTTGGCTTCGTCGAGCTTGGTCTCTGGGACTGAGGTGAAGTTGATAAAACCACCCGTATCGTAGAGCTTTTGGACCGCGCCCAAGCCTCGAGCAATTTTCGACCGATCAAAGAAATCACCGTCACCGATGGGCATCAGGTCTCGCAACTGCTGCTCCGGAAATTCCCGGACGTTTCTCCAGCCTATACTTGCCAGCTGGTATTGTTGGCCTTCCCGCACTGAGAGAATGAGATCCCAGACCGGATCGCTAGGGTAGCGTCCTGCGGGGACGGTTCTGCCCTCCACCTCCACATTGAAATAACCCTTGTTCTGATACGCCTCTCGGACAAGTTCTGGAGCCGCATCCGTAGCGCCGTTCACGCCCTCTCGTGGTATGAGCTTCCGGATTTGTTCTGCGATCTTGTCTTGTTCCTCGGCGGAAACAACCTCTGCGCCACCCTTGAAGATGATGTTTCCGAGGTGCGGGACTTCAACCACTGTGCCTACAATATCCTGAGCTTCCTGAGCCCAGACAGTCGAAGACAACAGGAGCCAGACGAGGGCTAAGAGGGGTTTCGGCATAATCAGTCCCTGATCGCTGAATTATAGACCCGGTGTCCGGTCGTCGCAGGTCGAGCCCTGCCAATGGCAGGAACTTTCAGGGTGACGGATGGCTAAAGACCATGTCCGAGAGGGGTTACACATTCGCGCCAGACGCGCTATAATCAAAACTGGAATGAGCTCCAATGCATCAACAGAACCCCAACTCGCACCTGCCCGCGTGCTGGCTACACTCTTTAGTGTGCCCACGACGTCATCTCGCGGTGCTGCCTTCTCGTTCACGTCCTAGTCTTTTCGGTAGCGATTAGTTTTCCATCCTCCTGTTGCGAATCTCGGTAAGCCTCTAAGTTCGCCTTTTTGCCGAGAACGGCCGTGGCCCACAGCCACTTACGTACGCCCAACGACCGAATTTTTGGAGGATCCAATGCCAACACAGACACTGACTGGTCCCAAGATCAAGACCGCTTTACCCGGCCCGAATGCTAAGCGCGTGCTCGAAGGTGACAGCAAGTATGTTTCGCCGTCTTATACGCGCTCCTATCCGCTGGTAGCCAAGCATGGCCGCGGGATTGTGGTTACCGACGTCGATGGAAACGAGTTTTTCGACTTTTCCGCAGGCATAGCCGTGACTTCAACCGGGCATTGCCATCCCCATGTAGTGGCCGCGATTCAGAAGCAGGCGGCCGAGTTGATTCACATGTCGGGCACCGATTTCTATTATGAGAGTCTGGTGACTCTGGCGGAGCGGCTCTCGAAGATTGCGCCGATGCCGGGACCGCACCGGATTTACTACGGCAACTCGGGCGCGGAAGCGATTGAATGCGCGCTGAAGCTGGCGCGGTATCACACTAAGCGCCAGAACATTATCGCTTTCTTCGGCGCCTTTCATGGCCGCACTATGGGTGCGTTGTCACTGACTGCTTCCAAACCGCAGCAGAGGCGGCGCTTTGCCCCGCTGGTGCCGGGCGTGACCCACATTCGTTATCCCGATATTTACCGGGGATGCGAAGGCGGACCACAAGACGCCGAGGCATTCGCGCTGGGCTGTGCCCGCTTCATCGAAGACAAGCTGTTCAAGACGACACTTGCGCCCGAGGAAGTGGCGGCTATTTTCGTCGAGCCCATACAGGGCGAGGGTGGATATGTGGTCGCTCCTACGGTGTTCATGCAGGAGCTGCGGCGCATTTGCGACAAGCACGGCATTCTGCTGGTGGCGGACGAAGTGCAAAGCGGCATCGGCCGCACCGGCAAGTGGTGGGCGATCGAGCACACCGGCGTGCAGCCGGATATCGTCTGCATGGCCAAAGGCGTGGCTTCCGGCATGCCCCTGGGCATCACCATGAGTAAGGCCGAGATCATGGACTGGGTTCCCGGCTCACACGCGTCCACCTTTGGCGGAAACCCGGTCTGCATTGCGGCAGCTCTGGCTACGCTCGACGTGATCGAACGCGAGGGCCTGATGAAGAATGCCACCGAGGTCGGCAGTCACATGATGAAGCGTATGGCGGACTGGCCCGCCAAACACAAGATCGTGGGCGACGTTCGCGGCCGCGGTCTGATGATTGGAGTTGAAATTATTAAAGACAAAAAGACGAAAGAATATGGCGCGGTGGAACGCGACCGCATCGTCGAACTGTCATTCGAACGAGGCATTCTTTTTCTGGGCTGCGGGCCGAGCACCATCCGCATCGCACCAGCGCTCATGGTGAGCAAAGATGAAGCTGACATCGCAATGGACGCTCTGGAAGAGTCCATCTCGATAGTGGCCAGGAGCAACTGAGCCGCGACCTGGGGACGGGTAGTCCTCCCCCGTCCCCGTTTTTTTGAAGACCCATGGTTCGCTCGAATGCCAATGACAACCCGTTTCACAACTCGCGCCTTGCTGGCACTGGCGGCAGCCTTGCTGCTGTGGGCCTCGGCATTTGCCGGCATTCGCGCCGGCCTGCGGGCGTACTCGCCGGGCCAGCTTGCCGTGCTGCGCTTTGTAGTGGCGTCGGTGGTGCTGGCGGTTTATGCCAGCGTCGCTCATTTTCGCCGGCCTGAAGGGCGCGATATTCCAGGTTTTGTTCTCAGCGGAATCATTGGTATCAGCTTCTACAATCTGGCCTTGAACTATGGGGAAACCCGTGTTACGGCCGGCGCCGCCAGTTTGTTGATCGCTTCGGTCCCGATCTGGACCGCATTGTTCGCCAGCTTCACTCTGCACGAACGACTCACACCTCGCCGTTGGATGGGAATTCTGGTGAGCTTCGCCGGAGTGGCGCTGATCGCCAGCGGGGAAGGCCATGGCATTCACATCTCGCCGCAGGCGTTGATCATTCTAGCGGCGGCAATCACCTCGGCAATTTATATGGTGCAGCAGAAACATTATCTGGGACGCTACAACGCTCTGGAGTTCACGGCCTACTCCATTTGGTCGGGGACGGTCTTCATGCTGCCTTTCGGCGGCGGGCTACCGCACGCCATGCAGACGGCACCGTTGGGCGGGACGCTGGCAGTGGTTTACCTGGGAATTTTTCCAGGAGCGCTAGCCTACGTAGCGTGGGCTTACGTCATGTCACATGGCCCTGCTGGACGAATAAGTTCGCTGCTTTATCTAATTCCTGTGCTCGCTATCGCGATTGCCTGGATATGGCTGGGAGAAGTTCCGAGAGTGCTGTCGCTGGTGGGTGGGGGGATTGCTCTGTTGGGCGTAGGGTTGGTCAACATGAGAGGAAGGGTCGTTACTACAGTACCTGATCTTGGGCAGCTCAACGGAGTTTCTGAGCGGTCCAAATCCGCGGTTGCGTCGCGGGCTTCTTGAGCCTTGTGACATACGTCACAGCCAACAGGAGGGCCGACTGCTAGTGTCGTGGTGAACGCCCATGTTTTCCGGTCGACTCACTCACGCCACCGTCCGCGCCCTGGACTGGATTGCCGCTCATGTCTTGCCACCGGACGACGCTCCCGCTCACCTGCGCATCGGACGACGGGGCGAAGAAGATGTTTACTTCTTCCTGCGTCGCCGCGGATATGTAATGGTGGCACGAAACTTTCGCTCGCCGAATCGTCGCGGAGAAATCGATCTCATTGGGTGGGACAAGGATGTGTTGTGTTTTATCGAGGTCAAAACCCGCACCGCTCGCGACATGAAGCCCGCGGAGGCTGCCGTGGATCGGGAGAAGCAGCGGAACCTTATCTTGGTGGCCCGGGAGTACCTTCGTCATCTGGCACCTTCGTGCCAATGGCGCTTTGATGTAGTGAGTGTGTATTATGAAGGACAGTCCTGCCAGCCGCAGTTTGAGGTGTTTCAGAGTGCCTTCCCCGTGGCGTAATATATAGGTTTGGTTTCTGCTCTCATATTGAAAGGATTCATACTTGCCTGAGCTTAGAAAAGACCCAATCGTAGGCCGGTGGGTCATTATTTCGACCGACCGCGCCAAGCGTCCCACCGACTTTGCCCGTGATGGAGTGAAACTGAAAGGCGGCTTTTGTCCTTTCTGCTACGGCAACGAGGGCAAGACGCCGCCGGAGATTCAGGCCTATCGGCCCAACACCAACGGCGGACCACCGCCGCAGCGCGATTCGCCGGGATGGACAGTGCGAGTCGTGCCCAACAAGTTTCCCGCGCTGGGCATTGAAGGCAACCTGAATCGCCAGGCCGAAGGCATGTTCGACCGCATGAACGGTGTCGGCGCGCACGAGGTCATTGTTGAGACTCCCGACCACAATGCCACTTTGGCCACCCTACCTTCCAAGCGCATCGAAGATGTGCTCTGGACATTCCGCGACCGCATTCTGGATCTGAAGAAAGACCGCCGCTTCAAATACATTCTCATTTTCAAGAACCACGGGGAAGCTGCCGGCGCGTCACTTGAGCATGCGCACTCGCAGCTGATCGCGCTGCCCATCCTTCCGATTTACGTGAGCGAGGAAATCGAGGGAGCGAAACAGTATTACATCTACAAAGAACGGTGCGTATTTTGCGATGTCATTCGGCAGGAGACCGAAGCGGCCACAAGGGTGGTCGCTGAGAACGAGGACTTTCTGACTCTGGCTCCGTACGCGCCCCGTTTCCCGTTCGAGACCTGGATTCTTCCCAAGCAGCACGAATCGGCTTTCGAGAATTCTTCTTCGCACATGTTTGAGAATCTGGCGAAAGCGCTCAAATTGCTGCTGATGAAAGCTGACCGCGTGTTAGACAATCCGCCCTATAATCTGGTGATTCATACCTCGCCGGTGCAGGACCCGACCAACGATCATTATCATTGGCACATCGAATTCATGCCCAAGTTGACCAAGACTGCGGGATTCGAATGGGGTACCGGGTTTTACATTAATCCGACTCCGCCGGAGGAAGCGGCGAAGTTCCTGCGGGAAGCCAGCGTCGAAGATGCCGTGCCCGCGACGGTGGGATAAGAAAAATAGTTTAGATACCAGAAACATGGGCACGGCGAAAGCTGTGCCCATTCCATTTGCCGCGGCAGCTATCCCTGAGTGCGGTCCATAAACTCGTCATGCCACGCCATCTGGATGGCTTCCAGCTTGCCCTCATTGGACTTCTTGGGATCGTCCTTGAAATCGGGCAGTTCAGTCACGTAACGGTGCAGGTCGGTGAAGCGAACTGTAAGAGGATCGAGGTCGGGATGCGTTTCCGAAAGCGCAATGCCAATGTTGGTGGCGTCATCCCAGGTAAGTTCTTTGGGCATTCAAGCTCCTCAGGATTGAGCAGTTAGCATTTGGCAATTAGTCTTTCATCGATCGCAGTGAACCAAATGCCAGGTGCTAAGCGCTGCACTTCTAGTGTTCCTCTGAAACGTAATTCCGATTCCAGGCGGGTATCTCCACCACGACCTTGCCGGGTTTCTTAATCACCGCTTGGCAACCGAGGCGCGAGTTTAGTTGCAGATCGGCGGCCATGTCAAGCCGGTCAGCCTCGTCGTCTTCCATCTCCGAAAGATTCTCCGCGCCTTCTTTTACCCAGACGTGGCAAGTGGTGCAGGCACAATTGCCGCCGCAGGCATGATCCAGGCGGACGCCGTAATTGAGCGCAACGTCAAGCAGGGACAGTTGCTTGCCGTGATCTTTGTAGGGGAGCTTGTCGTGGTCGAATTCAACGGTCTTGCCTTCGGGCAGGAATGTGACCTGGACGGTGTTCTCTCCAGCGACGGCGATTGTACCTGCTTCAGATTCTTCTGTGTGTGCCATATTGGCTCCGTTCTCTGTGACCTCTGTGTCCTCCGTGGTTGAGAAATGCAAACACAGGGTGCACAGAGATCACAGAGGCTTCAACTACTTAAATTCTGCTTTCGCGACTGGGTGGGGCGCGGTTGGGCCATCACCCATGTCGGCTTCGTCCATCGTTTTGCCAGTTAAAGCGGTGCTTACTGCGTTGTCCATCATCAGTTCCGCCAGACGCATGGTGGCCTGGTTGAGAGTGTCGATTGCTTTGCGTACGGCAGCATAATCGTCTTCCCCTCGTACTTGTAGGAGAGCAGTCTCCAGCTTTGCAATCTGCTTCTTCTCAGCACTGGTGAGCTGGCCCCAGGCCGGGCTCTGGCGGCCCTTTTCCAGAGCGGCGAGAATTGTATCTGCTTCGTTGCGAGCCTCAATCACCTGACGCTGACGGAAGTCTTCCTCGGCGTAGTCGAAGGAATCGAGGATCATGCTCTCAACCTGATCGTCGGTCAGGCCGTAACTGGGTTGAACCTGGATCTCAGCTTCTTTGCCGCTGCGTTGCTCACGAGCGGAGACATGCAGAATGCCGTTGGCGTCGATCAGGAACTTCACTTCGATGCGCGGCATGCCGGCAGTCATTGGCGGGACGCCTTTCAGATCAAAGCGGGCCAGTGAGCGGCAGTCCTTCGCCAGTTCACGCTCGCCCTGCAGCACGTGGATGGCAACATTGACTTGGCCGTCAACCTGCGTGGTGTAGTGTTGCGTGGCGGACGCGGGGATGGTCGAGTTGCGCAGGATGATTTTGTCGGTCACGCCGCCGGCGACTTCGATGCCTAGCGATAGAGGGGTTACGTCGAGCAGCAACATGTCCGCGGTTGCTTCGGAGCCGCCGGCCAGAATGTTGGCCTGCACCGCCGCACCCAGGGCGACGACTTCGTCAGGATTAAGGCCGGTGTGCGGGGCGTGCTTGAACATCTCCTCGACCAGAGCGCGGACCCTGGGGATACGTGTCGAACCGCCAACCAGCACCACTTCGTCAATTTGTTCTGGCTTCAGTCCTGCGTCCTTCAAAGCCTGTTTGCAGGGGCCAGCGGTGCGATCGATGATGGGCTGAATTAACTGCTCAAACTGCGTTCGCGTAATTTCACGTTGATAGCGCTTGCCTTCGGGCAGTTCAACATCCAGATGGGCCGTGGCTTGAGTAGACAAGGCAATCTTGGTTTCGATGACGGCCTTGCGAATTCGGGCGACAGCTTCCCCGTTTCGCGAAACATCCATGCCCATGTCACCGCGAATGTCGTCGAGCGCAATATGGATAAGAATGTTGTCGATGTCATCGCCGCCAAGATGCGTGTCGCCATTGGTGGAGATGACCTCGAAAATGCCATCATGCAGCCTGAGGATGGAGACGTCGAAAGTGCCGCCGCCGAGGTCGTAGACGGCAACGATGCCGTTCTTTTTCTTGTCCAACCCATATGCGAGCGATGCAGCCGTGGGCTCGTTAACCAGGCGCAGGACTTCGAGTCCGGAGATGCGGCCGGCGTCCTTGGTGGCCTGGCGCTGGGCGTCGTTAAAGTATGCCGGAACGGTGATGACCGCTTTGGTGACTGGGGCGTTGAAGAAGCGTTCGGCATTACGTTTGAGCTGGCGCAAAATGAACGCCGAAATTTCGGGTGGAGTGAAGGTCTTTCGACCGAGCTTGATGCGCAGGACTTCCCCTGGTTCAAGGTCGTCCGCAAGCTGAAAGGGGAACAACCTCAGTTCTTCCTGAATATCTTCCAGCCCACGGCCCATCAACCGTTTGATGGAATAGACGGAGCGCTCGGGAGTTTCAATCAGGTATTTGCGCGCAGAGTTGCCGACGACGATCTGATCATGCTCGTCCAACGCAACCACGGACGGTACCAGGTTCAACCCGTCGTCGCCGGGAATGACGACAGGGGTGTCCCCTTGCATGAACGCCACCAGTGAGTTGGTGGTGCCAAGATCGATTCCGACAATACGGTCAGATGACATTGAATAATCTAGAAATTGGGTAATCGGGGTAATTGACCAGCTCCCAACTGAGATTTCAATTGCAGAATTACCAAATTACCCAATTTCTCAATCCTCCAGAACTTCGTTTACGTCCCTTACCAGATTCCTGATGTAGTTGCGGCGGTTCAACAAGTCCACCATTTTGTCGCGGACTTTGATGCGGGAGGCCTCGTCACTCTCGGCTGCGTTGTCCCAATCCTTCCAATAGCCGGTCAGCTCACGCAGCAGCGCATCCTGCTTAGCCTCCAGCGATAGTTTTTGTTCGCCGATCTCCTCCGTCAGAGCAGGATCATCTTCGCCCATCTTCTTCTGCATGCGCAGTTCTTCGAGCTGCATGTTCAACTCGAAGACGTCTTCCAATAAATCCGGCGGCACAACCTGTCTCTTTATCTCGCCCGTTGAACGCGCCTTTTCAGTGGCCGCCTTGGATTGCTCTTCGAGTTCCACGCCCTCCAGTCGTAATAGATATTGAGTGCGCGCGATTGGATCTTTCAAAGTCCGGTAAGCGTCATTCAATTTCGAAGTTTGCTCCAGGCTCCATTCCTGCTCGCGAGAATTGGCGGTGCCGTAAAGATCGGGGTGCAGCTTGCGGCTCAAGTCGTAGAAATCCCGCTCCAGACGGGCGACATCCAGGTCCAGCTTTCGCGGCAGGCCGAAAAAAGTGAAGTGATCCACCGGGGCTGGAGGCTGCACCTTTCCGCAAGATGTGCAGAAGTGCGCGGCCCGCATGTCGCCACAAGACCAGCAGGCGTTGGTGGGCCCGCTGTTGTCGAAGACAATCATTCCCGCACTGGATTGGTCAGTCATAAGACACATTCAGCCTGGCAGACCACCTTTCCTGACGAATGGACGCCGTGGCGGAATCCTGGCGGACAGAAGTATCCGCCTCACACGGATCATCCCGAGAACGAAGTGCCGCACCCGCAGGACTTCGTCGAATTCGGATTGGTGAACACGAAGCCCTGTTGCATCAGCGTCTCCTGGTAGTCCAGGGTCATGCCATGCAGGTAGATGAACGACTTCGGGTCAACAAACACTCTGACGTCGTCGAATTGGAAGATGCGGTCGCGCTCCCGCGGCTGAGTGTCGAAGCGAATGTTGTAGCTCAGGCCGGAGCATCCGCCACCCTGCACGCCCAGGCGGAGACCGCCTTGCTCTGGCGAAATGCCCTCTTTGACGATCGCCGAACGAATTTTGGCCAAGGCTTTGTCGGTCACGAGGACGCCCTTGGCAGGCGCGGCCGTAGTAATGGTTGCGTTCATGTCGTCTTCCGGACGTTCACTTGCCTACTGGGCAGCAACCGCGACCGGCTTGGCTGTTTCTTGCTTCTTCTTCCAGTCGTGGATGGCGGCCCGGATGGCGTCTTCCGCCAGCACCGAGCAATGAATCTTTACCGGTGGCAGCGAGAGCTCTTTGACGATCTCAGTGTTCTTGATCGCCAGTGCCTCGTCCACGGTCTTGCCCTTTACCCACTCAGTGGCCAGCGAAGAAGAGGCAATGGCCGAGCCGCAACCGAAGGTCTTGAACTTGGCGTCCTCGATGATGCCGTTCTGCGGGTTCACCTTGATTTGCAGCTTCATGACGTCGCCGCACTCAGGCGCGCCAACCAGGCCGGTTCCGACTTCGGAACTGTTCTTGTCCATGGAACCGACATTGCGGGGGTTGTTGTAGTGATCAATTACCTTGTCGCTGTATGACATGATTTAGTTCTCCTTAAACTTGTGTGCCTGAGAGACGTTGCAAGCAATGTCTCTACGCTCATCACTCTGCTGCCCACTTCACTGACTTCAAATCAATGCCTTCTTTCGCCATCTCGTACAACGGTGAAAGTTCGCGCAGGCGCGACACCGTTTCCACGACGCGGTCGGCCACATAGTCGATCTCAGCTTCGGTATTGAAGCGGCCGATGCCGAAACGGATGGAGCTGTGCGCCAGGTCATCTCCAGCGCCGAGAGCCTTTAATACATAAGATGGCTCAAGAGTTGCCGAGGTGCAGGCAGAACCGCTCGAAACCGCGATATCGTTGATGCCCATCAGCAGCGATTCGCCTTCCACATAAGCGAAGCTGATGTTGAGATTCCCCGGCAGTCGGTGTTCGGTTGAGCCGTTGATGTAGCATTCGTCGAGCCGGCTCATAATGCGATCGCGTAGCCGGTTACGCAGTCCGGCCAGATGGCAGGCCTCCTTTGCCATCTCCTCGGTAGCGATGGCGCAAGCTTTGCCTAGCCCGACAATGCCGGCGACGTTCAGCGTGCCCGAACGCATACCGCGTTCGTGCCCTCCGCCGTCGATAATCGCGGAAATTTGCACGCGAGGGTTCTTGCGGCGAACGTACAACGCGCCGACTCCCTTGGGTCCGTACATCTTGTGAGCTGAAATCGACATGAGGTCAATATTCATCTTGTTCACGTCGATGGGAACCTTGCCCACGGCTTGAGTCGCGTCGGTGTGGAAGATCACGCCGCGCTCGTGACACAGCTTGCCGATTTCAGCTACCGGCTGCACCACGCCAATTTCGTTATTGGCGAACATGATGGTCACCAGGATCGTCTTGTCATCCATGGCGCGCTTGAGATCTTCGAGGTCAACCAGACCGTCTTTCTGCACCGGGAGGTAGGTGACGCGGTATCCGTACTTTTCCAGCCGTTTGCAGGTGTCAAGCACCGCCTTGTGCTCGGTGACGGCGGTGATGATGTGGTTGCCTTTCTCTTTATACATCTCGGCCACGCCTTTGATGGCGAGGTTGTCGCTTTCAGTGGCGCCCGAAGTGAAAATAATTTCTTTGGGGGTGGCGCCAATCAGCTTTGCAATGCGCTCGCGCGCAGTCTCCACGCCTTCTTCGCCGGCCCACCCGAACGAGTGATTGCGGCTGGCGGCGTTGCCGAATTTCTCCATGAAATAGGGCAGCATCTCTTCCAATACCCGAGGATCCATTGGGGTGGTGGCGTGGTTGTCCATATAGATGGGCAGCTTGATGCCGTTGGGCGCAATCTGCTCCATTTGGGGGATAGTCTTTACATCCGTGCTCATAATTGCTCTCCTACCGACGCCCGCGAAGGCGCGGCGTTCATTTTATGTGATGCTTACCAAGTCAACCGGTTTCTTTGATTCCAGCTTTTCCTCCGCCGGAGTTTCTTCCTTCATATGCGAAATCGTGATTCGCCGCAACACATCTTCCAGACTCTGGTTCACGCGGCGCAATGGCTCGCGGATGGTGCAACGGTCGGTCTGATCGCACTCGCCGCGAACCGTGACGCAGGAAGTGATAAACAGCGGACCGTCGATCGCGCGGATGACTTCAAACGCGCTGATTCTGTCCGCATCTCGCGCCAAGGTGTAACCGCCGTTCATTCCGTGCTGCGAGTGCAGAAGACCAGCCTTGACCAGCTTCTGCAGAATCTTCGCGAGCGCCTCGGGCGGAATGCCGTATGCGTCAGCGACATCCTTGGCGCTGCACGAGCCTTCATCAGCGTGTTCCGCCAAGTGCTTCATCGCCATTAGGCCGTAATCCGCTTTCTTGGTTAGCTTCAGCATGTAAACTTTAAATACGACCTTTTCAGTCGGACATCTACATTCTAGGAGTTGTCAGCCTAGATTGCAAGCCGATGCAGGCAACGGTGGAATAATGCATTTAACGGTAACTATATTAGACTAAGCGGGTTAGAAGAATACGATCTTTTCGGTCGTCTTTTCATGTCTGAGGGTGAGCGGAGGATGTCGCTCGTAAACGAGCGATGGCGAACACGCCCCCGCAGTTTCCGAACAATGAACATTTCAAATGGACTTGACAAGATAGTCGGAAAGCCTAAAAATACGGCTAATTCAGGGCGTTTTGCCCCCGCAGAGCATACGCCGACCCAGACATACCGGGTTTATGACTTCAATCCCGCCGTCGCTCCCGAACAGAGAAGTAGCATGAGTCAATGCAAGCATCCGCGCGTGCGAGTTGTCTCCCGCGATGAGGAATCAGAGTTCGTCGAATGCCTGGAATGCGCGGAGGTTTTTGAATCCAGCGAATTCAAGGACATGAGCGTGGAAGAAACCAAGCTGAGCGACGAACTCTAATTATCCACTGCATGCCGGGTGGTATCGCTCGCCGGTGACGAGGGTAACTTTCCCTAAGTCTCATGCTTCGTGCATATTTAGAGGCTGGCAGTGTTCAGTCTGGACAACGCTCAATCTCCAGGGAAATTCATGTCATTGGTGGCTTTAGTTGTAGACGATTCCATGCTCATCCGGCACACCGTCTGCCGTTTTCTTGAAGAGCGTGGTTTTGCCGTGGAATCCGCGACCAATGGGCAGGAAGCGCTGGAACTGCTCAAACGGATTTCGCCTGACCTTGTCATTACGGACATGCAGATGCCGAAAATGGACGGCAGCGAACTGATTACAGCTCTCAAGGGCCAAGCTTGTACAAAGAACATCCCGATTGTCATTGTGGCTGGCCGCCAAAGTGGTTTTGAGAACACGGAAAAGCGCGCAGACTTCGCCATTTTCAAGGACATCGACATCGAAGCTCAACTGGCCAAGGCTTTGGAAGCTCTGCTTGGGGCCAAAGCGGCCAAAGGGAAGACAGCGGGGAAATAGCGATTGGCGCTTGGCATTTAGAACTTGGCATTAGCACTTGGCCGCCCATCAATAGGTCTTGACGACCAAATTCTAAGTGCCAATTGCCAGGTGCAGTGGTAGCTGTGATCTCTTTCTCACCTCAGCGCCAAACCGGCCTCCGCGGAAAAATCCATGGGCGCGAAATCTTGCACGACAAACTTGGGATAAGCCGCAGCAGCGATCATCGCGGCGTTGTCGGTTGAAAGCGGACGGGAAGGGAAGTACACGCGCGGCCCCTCCATGGCGGCGTCCTGTTCGAAGCGCTGGCGCAATTCATTGTTGGCTGCAACTCCCCCGGTTACAAACAGACTGGCGGCATTGCAAGCGCGAGCCGCAGCCAGAGTTTTCCCGACTAAATCTTCGACAATCGCGCGCTGGAACGACGCCACAAGATCGAGCGTCAGCTGGTCGCAGTGTGACAAATAGTCCGCCGCCGCGGGTTGGGCGATGGCCCGAGCGGCCTCGCGGCGAGCCTCAATCGAGTCCTTTAGATCGTGCGTTTCTACGTAGCGCAGCACTGCGGTCTTGATGCCACTGTAGGAAAAATCAAACCGAGGTGGATCCGACGCGTGGCGACTGCGGTCGTTGCGGTCGCGATGTTTGAGTTGCGAAGGAGGAAAGTTAACAGCGTTCGGGTCACCATGGGCGGAAAGCTTGTCGATCATCGGGCCGCCGGGATATCCCAGAGCCAGCAGCTTAGCGACCTTGTCAAAGGCTTCGCCAGCGGCGTCGTCGCGGGTATGACCGATATTCTGATAGGACCAGCCCCGATCTCCCTGCTTTGCCAAATAAAGATGGGTATGACCACCCGAAACCACTAATGCCAGCACGGGGAACTGCAGCTTGTGGTTTCCTTTTTGCCGCTCTTCCAGCAGGACCGCGTGGATGTGACCTTCGAGGTGATTTACCGCAATGAGCGGCTTATCCAGGGCGAAAGCCAAACCTTTCGCGTAGCTGATGCCTACGAGCAATGCTCCGGCGAGTCCGGGCCCCTGGGTGACGGCTAGAGCATCGATCGAGTGAAAAGTCTGGCCGGCGTCAGCCAGGGCTTTGCGCACGACTGGCACGATCACGCGCAGGTGCTCGCGCGACGCCAGTTCCGGAACCACGCCCCCGAAGGGCTGATGGGTGGCAATCTGCGAAAACACTACGTTCGAAACGATCTGCTCACCCGAGCGTACCACTGCGGCTGCGGTCTCATCACAGGAGCTCTCGATGCCGAGAATGTAGGCGTCGGGCATAGGCTTATATTAGTAGAATTTGTGGGCTGAGTGCCGAATGCTGAAAGCTTTCGCAATCTCGATCATTCGTACTCTGCGCGATAGCGGCCACCAGGCGTACCTCGTGGGCGGATGCGTGCGGGACATTCTGCTTGGCCGGGAGCCCACCGATTATGACGTAGCTACCGATGCTACCCCCGATGAAGTCATGCGCATCTTTCCAGACGCCTACGGCGTGGGTGCGCAGTTCGGCGTGGTACTGGTGCCGGCGGGAGGCGTTGCGAGCAGCGTCTCTACCCCCAAAGGCAATACCGTTGAGGTTGCGACCTTTCGCAGCGACATTGGCTATTCCGATGGCCGCCATCCCGACGAAGTCCGGTTCAGCAAAGATCCGCGCGAAGATGTGCAGCGCCGCGACTTCACGATCAACGGCATGATGCTCGATCCGATCAGCAACGAGGTTCTCGATTTCGTCGGAGGCCAGAAAGATCTACGAGCCAGGATCATCCGCTGTATTGGTGAACCTGACCATCGCTTCGGCGAAGACAAATTGCGTATGTTGAGGGCGGTGCGGTTTGCAGCGCGCTTCGGCTTCGAGATCGAGCCAGCCACTCTTGCAGCTATTCGGAAGCTCGCGCCTCAGATTCAGCAAGTGTCGCCAGAACGGGTTCGCGACGAACTTACAAAGATGTTAATCGAAGGACAGGCGCGCTCAGCTTTCCTGCTGCTCGACGAAACCCGTTTGCTGCACGAAGTGTTGCCTGAAATCGAAGCGATGAAGGGAGTCAAGCAACCGCCGCAGTTTCATCCTGAGGGCGATGTCTTCGTGCACACCCTGATTCTGCTGGAGAAGTTGCCACATCCCTGTTCAGCCGCATTGGCTTGGGGTGCCTTGCTGCATGATGTTGGAAAGCCGCCGACCTTTCGGGTGGCCCCGGACCGTATCCGCTTCGACGGGCATGTAGACGTGGGGGTCAAAATGGCAGAAGAAATCTGCCACCGTCTGCGTTTCTCGAACGATGACACCGAGCAAATTCTCGCGCTGGTAGACAACCACATGCGCTTTGGCCATGCCATGCGCATGAGCGAGTCTACGTTTAAAAAATTTGTGCGCATGCCACACTTCGCCGAGCACCTGGAATTGCATCGTCTGGATTGCCAGGCCAGTTATGGCGATTTGACCACTTACAACTTTACCTGGAACAAAATGGCGACGCTGACGCCGGAAGCGATGCGTCCCGCACCGCTGGTCACGGGAGATGACCTGATCGCGGCGGGACATGATCCCGGACCGCGCTTCAAAGAGATCCTTTCTGCGGTAGAGGATGGGCAACTTGAAGGGCGTTTGCTCAACCGCGAGGACGCATTGCAATTCGTGGCGCAGGAGTTTCCTGTTCCAAAATAGGACGGATCGGTTCCGTATCGGGAGAAATGCCGCAGAATTCCCGAAATTTCCATGGCTTCGAAAATTCTTGTCAAGCCCCCCTTTTCGTCAAAATCCTTCCATCTTATTGACTCAACGTAAAATATAAAGTTGTAAAGCGTGTCTCACTTGCCTACTGAAACTGCTATTCTGAAATAACAACGTCAGCGAAACCAGCCGAGCAAAAATCAGATACTATCTCAAATTCAACTCCTTTCTATGGAACTAGCAGGTTTGGGAATTGAGAAGATCGTTGCGGCGAGCCTGCGGCGCGCGCCCGCTGGAACCGGCCCCATACTGGCATGGCCCATTGCCTGTGGCCAGGCGGTAGCGGCCCGCACGGCGGCACTAGAGTTCACTGATGGAATTCTGCGAGTGGAGGTGCCGGACGCAGGCTGGCGCCTGGAACTGAAATCTCTTGCGCCGCAATATTTGGCGGTTATTAATCGCTACACCGCAAGCAGTGTCCGGCGAATCGAATTTGTGGTTTCCGGGATCCGCAAATGAAAATCAGCGACAAAGATGTTGCCTACGTCGCCGACCTAGCGCATCTGGAGCTGACTCAAGAGGAGCGCATCCGTTTTTTACGCGACCTCAATTCAATTCTTGAATACGTCGATCGCCTGAATGAGCTGGATACCTCGCATGCGCAACCCATGGCGCAGATGGAGGGGCTGCAGGGCGCCACTCTCGATTCTAGCCGAGAGGACATTCTTGAGGGCCTGCGGAAGTCATTGCCGCACGACATTGCGCTTGCCAACGCGCCAGATTCGGACGGCACGTTCTTCCGTGTGCCGAAAGTGATCGAAAGATAGTTCGTATCTTCGATGGATCTGCAATCACTCACTATCGACGCTGCTCGTGCCGCGATTCAGGAACGGCGCACCACCGCGTTCGCGTTGGCTGAAGATTTCTATCTCCGAATCGAAAAGCAGGATCCGGAGATCGGCGCTTACCTGACGCTTTCGAAGGATCGCGCCTTGACTAAGGCCGCGGAGATCGATGCATTAGCTGCCAAGGGCGAAAAGCTCCCGCCGCTCGGTGGCGTTCCAGTTGCGATCAAGGACGTGATGGCGACCCGCGATGTGCGTACTACCGCGGGCTCGAAGATGCTCGGCAACTACGTCCCGCCCTACGACTGCACGGCGGTCGCGCGCATGGAGTCGGCGGGAGCTGTGGTTTTGGGCAAACTGAATTGTGATGAGTTCGCGATGGGCTCGTCGAACGAGAACTCGGCATGGCGTCCGGTACGGAACCCGCGCGACCTGAGCCGGGTTCCAGGCGGTTCTTCCGGAGGATCGGCAGCGGCGGTGACTGCGAACATGGCTGTGGCAACGCTCGGATCCGACACTGGAGGCTCGATCCGGCAGCCGGCGTCGTTCTGCGGAGTAGTTGGCCTGATGCCGACTTACGGCCGCGTTTCGCGCTACGGATTGATCGCGTTCGCCTCGTCGCTCGACCGCATTGGGCCGCTGGCGAAAACGGTGACGGATGCGGCCCTCGTGCTCCGTACCATCGCCGGGCGTGATCCGATGGATTCGACTTCCGCAGATGTGCCGATTCCCGACTACGTCGCGGAACTGGAGAAACCAGTGGAGGGTTTGAAGCTGGGAGTGCCGAAAGAATATTTCGGGGAAGGGCTGGACGGCGAGGTTCGAAAGTCAGTGGAAGCGGCGATTCAGAAGCTGGCGAAGTCGGGATGCGAGATTGTCCCCATTTCCTTGCCGCACACCAAATATGCGATTCCGACTTATTACATTGTCGCAACCGCGGAAGCCTCTTCGAACCTGGCGCGTTTTGACGGAGTTCGCTACGGCTACCGGGCCAGCGACGCTCACAGTCTTTCTGAGATGTACCGGCGCAGTCGTGATCAGGGATTTGGGCCCGAGGTGAAACGACGAATTATGTTGGGAACCTACGCGCTGAGTGCCGGATATTACGATGCTTACTATCTCAAAGCTCAGAAGGTGCGTACGCTGCTGGCCCAGGATTTTGCCCTGGCTTTTAACAAGGTCGATGCGATCGTGACTCCGACCAGCCCCACGCCCGCGTTCAAGCTGGGTGAAAAAGTCGATGATCCATTGGCCATGTATCTGGCGGACATCTTCACTGTGACTGCAAACCTGGCCGGCATTCCTGGAATCTCAGTTCCATGCGGAGAGACTAAAGAGAAGCTGCCCATCGGGCTGCAGATTTTGGGGAAGCACTTTGATGAGGCGACAATCTTGCGAGTGGGGGGCGCAGTCGAGCAAAATTGACTGCCACTAGACCTGCTGGTAATACTGCTCCCCGGCGCAACTGCGGCACAGTACTTTGCCTTCACGGCGCACTTCGCGGCGGAAATTGATACCTTCGCCGCAAACATCGCACACAACTCGATCACCTTTATAACCGGGGAACTCTTCTGGCGGTAGTTCGACCTTTACCCACTGGGTGGTGAACAGGTCGTCGTCGGAGATTTCGCGATAAGCCAGCATCTGCTGGCTATTTTTATCTTCCACTTCGGGATGCATCTGGCGTGCCAGAGCCTTGGACGATTCCTTGGCCGCGATGCGAACCGCCTTGCCAGCGCTGACGTCGACAAACGTGGCTGCGACTTTGCCCCAGTCGCGGAACTTCAAAGCGCGCTTGCCCAGTCGGCAGCCGGTGACGACGGCGACGGCATCGGTGGCGCACCGGTCGATTTCCACAAAAGTAACCAGACGCTTGCGGTCCTTGCCACGGGGATCGTCGATGCCGAGCTTTGTCAGGCCGAGCATGGCCAGGCGCACGCCGAGAACTTGACCGGCGCACAAGTGTCCGTGTGCCTGTTCGGCGTCGCGGAGGTATTCGTCGAGAGATTTCATTCGTAAACCATTGTCAATCAACCTTAACCCAACAACCAAACGAAGGAGAAAACGTATGACGTGTAATTCTAGACCGAAAGCTGTGCTGGTAGCGCTGCTCGCAATTTCGTTACTGGCCACTGGCTGCACCGCGCAGTGGATCAGCGTGGCCTTGGCCGATTTGCCGGTGTTGTTGCAAATGGCGCTCAACATCGGATCGCTGGTCACAACGCTACAATCCGGACAGCAGTTGAGCGCGTCTGAGGCCCAGGCCATCCAGAATATCTCGGCTGAAGCCAGCAAAGACCTGAATCTGCTGCAAACGCTGTACAACCAGTATCAGGCCAATCCGACCGCCAGCGCGCTACAGAAAATCCAGAGCACGGTTGCGGATATCAGTCAGAACCTGCCCGCGTTGTTGCAAGCAGCCCACATTGGAGATCCGGTGCTGGCTGCCCGAATGGCTTCGGCGGTGAACCTGATACTGGCTACCGTGACCAGCTTTGCGGCATTGATTCCGCAGGCATCGGGGATGCCGACTGGCCGTATAGCCCTTGCAGCGCCAACCGGAAAAAAGAAGACAACGATTCCCCAGGCTCAAGACCTCAAGAAGCAGTGGAATCAGACGGTATGCGGAACCACCGGCAAGGCCAGCCTGGATTCCGCGCTTTCAGTTTGTCCGCTGAAGTAACGCAGAGTAGTTTGCTTTCACAGTCTCTGTCCGCCTGGGCAACCGGGCGGACAGAGGCACTTCACTTGCGTTTCCAGCGCACTCCATCTTTGGTGATTTCGACCACTATGCCGGCGGCTGTGAGCTCGGCGCGAATAGCATCGGAGGCCTTGAAGTCCCGGCTGCGACGAGCGGCCTCGATATCCGCTATCTTCTTTTGGACGTCAGCATCGGAGAGTTGCTGTGAGCTGACTGCATGGAGCAGATCTTTATCGATTTCGTTCTCTCGCCCTTCGGCTTGAGCCCACTCCACGATGCACTTAATCTTGGGCGCGTCGTCATCCTTGAGGACCGCGAACAATTCGTCGAATCGCTCGAGCACTGCGAGCAGCGCAACCGCATCATTCTTAGCAAGCTGGCCGGCATCTATCGCAACGTTAGCTTTGCGAACCATATCGAAGATTGCCGCCTGTGCCAGTGCTGTATTGAGATCGTCGTCCATGCCTGCCCTCATGCGTTGTGAAGCTTCCAGCGCCAGATCAGTCCCAGCTTGGCCGCTGTCGGCAGGGAACTGTCCGCCCATCAAGCGCTGCTGAAAGTTGCGCAGCCGCTCCACCGACACCGCCGCCTGCTTCAATCCGTCGACTGTGAAGTTCAACTGATGGCGGTAGGGAACTGATGACAGCAGGAATCGTATGGACGACGGCTTGTGGCCCTTGAGCACCAGATCACGCAAGGTGAAAAAGTTGCCGAGGCTTTTCGACATTTTCTCGCCTTCCACCAGCAGAAAGCGTGAATGAAACCAGAAGTGAGCAAAGGGCTTGCCGGTCATCGACTCAGACTGCGCGATTTCGTTCTCGTGATGCGGGAAAATCAGGTCCTCGCCGCCGGCGTGCAGGTCGAAGCTCTCTCCCAGTTCCGCCATCGACATGACCGAGCACTCAATGTGCCAGCCCGGACGGCCGGGGCCGATCGAAGTCTCCCAAAACGCTTCTCCCGGCTTGGGCGCTTTCCACAGGGCGAAGTCGCGGGCACTATCCTTCTCATACTCGTCCACATCGACGCGGGCGCCGTCCTCCATGCCTGCGAAATCTTTCTTCGAAAGCTTGCCGTATCCAGGAAACTTTGCGATGCGGAAATAGTAGGAGCCATCTTCGGCACGGTAGGCGTAACCCGCGGTTTCCAACTTGGCGATGAATCGCGCCATCTCTTCGATGTGATCGGTGGCGCGTACCAGAACTGGCTGTTCGATGTTGAGAGCAGCTGCATCCTCGAGAAAGGCCTTCTCGAACTTGGCCGTGTACTGTTTTACGCTGACTCCCGCGCGAGCCGAGTTGCGAATGATCTTGTCATCCACGTCAGTGATGTTCATCACGTGACGAAGCTTGAATCCGCTTTGGCGGAGGTAACGTCGCAGGATGTCGACGGCAACGAAAGTCCTGAAATTGCCAATGTGGCCGTAGTCGTATACCGTCGGTCCGCAGGCATACATGCGGACTTCATTGCCGCCAAGCGTCCGGAACTCCTCGATCTCGCCGGACATAGTGTTGTAGAGGTGAAGTGGCATGCGGAAGAGAATCTTCATTCTAGGGAAAGGAAAGAAAAACGGTCAAATGCGTTGAGGGTTGGTTTCCGACTGGCAGGGTGGGACGTATTATTTTTCCCTTCGCAGCGAGGGAAGCGGACTCACCGGTATGGTGATTACCTTCGATTCCTCTTCATATCCTCTCCCCTCGGAAAAGGGTACAACCGTAATGACGAGCTGAACTGGCGTGGGGTTGAGGTTCTGCAATCCGAGTGACGCGGTTCCATTCGGAGGGAAGTTAAGGTCGACCGACCTTCCGCACGCCATGTTGCCGCCCTGGTTTACCGCGCTCACGAAGAGGTTCGTCACGCACTCATAGTGAAGCTGCACATAGTCAGCATGTATTGTGGTCCAGGACACATCTACGATGTTCATAACGTCCAAGGTCGCAGGTGAGTGCGTAAACGACACCACGGTTGGTATGCCAGAAGGCCTCTTTGCCGCGGCAGGTGGGAGCTGCGGAGGGAGAAACGTCACCTGGGAAAGTAAAGCGTCCATCAACTCGAATTGATTGTGTTCCGATACCCATTGGTTAGTACATGGGAGCGGCATCCCGGTGGTGTTGTGTCCCTCGAAGGTGAAATCGAGCTCGTAGCAGAGGCCATGCTGGAATACATGGAAATAGTACACCTCTGAAACGTGACCCATCCCGACGCTGGTCGATATCGTGTGCATATAGGTGATTCCGTGCACCGTGCGGAGGGAAGTGTATTCCGGCCTGAACGAACTAAATTGCCGGCACGTCCCCTCACTCCGAATTCTTGAATCCACGAAGGCTGTTAACTCGCCCCCCTCATAGTTCGAATCTGGATATGTCTCATGAGGTATCGCAAAACTTTTGACACGGACCGCCGAGCCTTTTTCCCAGTCCGCGAAATTAGGCTCCGTCCCTCCATCCTCAGTGTTCTCAAAGGTCTTTGGATAACGAAAGTGCAGTCCATAGTTCGGATCCGTATAGCTCCCCCAGTTGGCAACATTACCGAGCACAGGCGGCACGCCAGAACGGTTCATGTGCACGACGGTTTCTATTTTCGTTACTCTCAGAAGTGTATCGGGAACCGGATGCTCGCTTGGAGGTTCGGGCGGTTTGTCCTCCGTCCCGGTTACATCCAATTCATCGCCGATCTGGTTTTCGAGCCCGACCGGGTGCCCGATCAAGTCGTAGGTAATTCCGTCTTCGTCGGTTAGCTTGAGTTTCCCGGCCTGTTTGCTAAGGCAACCCAAAATGTCAACCTTCAAGGGTTGGGCCGCCGCTTGGGTTTCCGCGACCGATTGCGGCACGCACTGCCGGGCTGCCGTACTACCACTTGAAAATAGAATCACGACCAGCAGACAACTGCCACGCATGGCGCCTCCCAATCTCCGCAGGATAGAACATAGCGACGGCAATCATGGGGTAGCAAGCAGGATGCCGTTCGCGCTTGCTTATGGATAGAGACTCTGGGGTGATGAAGGTGGCGTTTTTGGGTCAGGGAATAGACATTGTGTCTGCGGCGACACGCCCACTCAACCGCTATCGGCGCTTAGACGCTTTCCGACCAGATAAACGTAGTGGATTGCCGAAATGATAGTGAAGGTGAAGGTGGCTCGCAGGCATGTAAGACGCGCAATGGCGATCCAGCGCTCAGATCTTATTTGCAGCAACAGCACAAAGAACACGGCGGCGACCTGGGAGAAGGTGTTGGCTTTGCCGAAAACGCTGGGCCGGAAGTCGCGCAAGCCGGCAATCGCGAACAGCACGGTGCTGGCGGCCAGAATAGAGATGTCCCGGCTGAAAACCACCACCGTATATTTCCAGGGAATCTTGTGCAGGATGGAAAGTACCAGGAAAACCGTGCTCAAAAGCATTTTGTCGGCAATGGGATCGAGATACTGCCCCAGCACGGTTTGCTGCTTGAGAGCGCGGGCCAGCAAACCGTCTAGTCCGTCGCTCACTCCCGCCAGCACGAATAAAATCAGGGCGACGCCGTAATGGCCATCGACTAGCTTGATGACAATAAACGGAAGAAACGACATACGCAGCAGCGTGAGCTGGTTGGGGAAGGTCAGAAGTTGAGAGAGCTTCACCACACTGCCTCGCGCGCCGGAGGTTGGTCGAAGTTCAACATCTAGCGATTGTCTCCGGGAAGCGGACGGCATTGCAAATTGGCTTGGAGGAGTTTGCCCAGTCCGGGAGTGCTCGGTACAATAAGGTCTGCGTTTGTCCTTACTGTAGGCGCGTAGCTCAGTTGGTTAGAGCGCTACCTTGACACGGTAGAGGTCAGGAGTTCGAGTCTCCTCGTGCCTACCATTGTTTTCTCCTCGGATTCCTCCCATCCTGGCGTTCTTTTTCACCCTTGCAAAAAACCGACGGACGGAGCAACCTCGTGGGTAAGCGAATGGGGGACGATCATGAACTGGAAAAGTAAGCTGATTCTCGGAATAATGACGGCCGTTGCCATGTACTTGCTTACGTTCCTGCTGCCCAGGGGAGGCATGTTGCGCGACACAGCGCTGGTGCAGTTTCCCTTAACCGTGGGAGTGTGGGCGATCTACGTTCTGCTTTTCGTGAAGCTTAAATAGGCATGGCCGGCGCATCCCGCAAGTCCGGACAGAACTCCGCTGCCCCGTTCGCGAAAACTCCCGATCGGCCGTTCCCACCCAAAGCCACTCCCGATTCACACTAACAACACACTTCCCCCGCCCAAGCCAGACGAGTCTGTCACAAAAACAATAGATCGTGGCCTTCGAAATGGACATCTGACTGATTTCACACGTATCTAACATGAAAATTCCGTCTAAAGCTTTGCTGGTCTCCCTGCTCGTTATGCCGTTGTTTGCGCAGGTATTGAAACCCGCGCCCGCGCTCCCACCGGACAACCGGCTTAAGGCCGACATTTTGTTGGTGGTGGCGCACCCCGATGATGAGACCGGAGTGTCGGCTTACCTCGCCAAGTTGCTCGATCAACACAAACGGGTCGAGGTCGTTTACCTGACTCACGGAGAAGCCGGACACAATAACGTGGGCCCCGAGCGTGGCCCTTCGCTGGGAGCGGTTCGCGAGACCGAAGTGCGGCATGCACTGACTACGCTCGGAATCGATAATGTGTGGTTTCTCGACGGTCGCGATACTCCCAGCCAGAACGTGCTGCAGTCTCTCGCTCAATGGCATAACGGCCTGGTGTTGGAGGAAGTTGTTCGCATGGTGCGCCTCACCCGGCCGGAGGTCCTCATCACCTGGCTGCCCGGCTTTTTCATCGGTGAGAACCATGGCGACCATCAGGCTTCCGGTGTTTTGGCGACTGAGGCTTTCGACATCGCCGGCGACGCGGCTATTTTTCCCGCCCAACTTGCCGCCGCAGTGAAGGTGAACGAACTCTCTCTGGAAGGCTTGCAGCCCTGGCAGCCCAAAAAGATTTACTACTTTTCCGATGCCCAGGACGGCCCATTTAAAGACAGGGGCCCGACTTATGCCACGACTGAAATTTCTCCCACTCACAATTTGCCTTACTGGCAGCTGGCCATGAACGCCTTCTCCTTTCATCTGACGCAGTATCGAAACTACATTGAAGGTCTGGCTAAGAAGAAGCCGGAGGAGCAAAAAAGCGAATGGGGTGATCCGGTAGAACTGATCTTCGGCAAGTCTCTGGTGGGAGGAACGCCAACTGGAGACGTGTTCGAAGGCGTGACTCCCGCGGCCATTCCTTTTGCCCGCGCGATCCCGTCCGGTGAAGCGTCCATCGCATCATTCGAACTTGCTGGCCCTTGGGGGTTCTATGATGTGTTCCGGCGCGAACATGGCCTGACGCAACTGCCGAAAGCGGCGGTTCCGGAGATTGCGATCACGCACGGGCAGACTTTACAGATTCCTCTGCTGGTTCGTAATACCGGCAACTCTCCTCAAACCATCACGCTTGCCATAACCGCGCCGCAAAGTTGGACCGTACAAGAATTCGCCTCCAGTTTCTCATTGGCGGCCGGGGAATCGTCCCCGGTGCTGGTGGAAGTGGCCACACCAGTTAGCGAAACGAGTACGGGCCAGGTTAAATGCCGCGCCGAAGGCAACCAGCACATGATCGGCGAAGTGGAGTTGCACGTAAAGCTAAGGTCGGGAGGCTTGCCGCAGTAATACCTCACAGTGGCCTAACTGGATGCGGTCGCACCGAACGCCCTATGCTCATTTCCAGCTGCGACTTTGTTCTTACGGGCATACATGTGGCGGTCGGCGCTATCCAGGACTTCGTCGAGCGTCCGGCCGTCAACCCATTCCGCCACGCCGATGCTCATGCTCAACTCAAAGCGCTCCAGATGGCCAGCCTTGTTCCAGTCTGCCACGTAAGCCTCGGTTCTCTCGACCACATTGTGGGCTCCGGTGGGTGAAGTGTCGGCAAGAATCAACAGGAACTCATCCCCGCCGTAGCGAACTACCGCGTCGGAGCCGCGGACCGAACTCTTCAATAAACCGGCGATCTCGGCCAGCACAAAATCACCAGTGAGATGACCGAACCGGGTGTTGACTTCCTTGAAGCGATCCACATCAATCAGCATGAAGGTAAGCGGTTTCTCCGAACGCTTGGCCTGGCTGATGAACCGTCCCGCCATCTCTTCCAGAGATCGGCGGTTGTAGACTTCGGTCAGCGGATCGGTGAATGATTGCAACCTGACTAATTCGTTTTGAATGGTGCTGGAAATCAGGCTCTGACGCGCGCGGCGAAGGTCGAGCCGTCGAGTGACCAGGTAGGTATTGAGCAGGGCCAGAAGAACGAACAGGCCGATCACCAACTGCCGCGAGACCGTAATTTCAAAATGCACTTCATCCGTCTTCATAAAGGCGGCCGGAACGATGACGGAGAGCAGCCCGACGGCGGCGAGCAGGCCGGTTACCGAGGCAATGATCCACAGCTCCCAATCTCTCTTTTCTATGTTCGAGAGCTGCTGCGTCAGCGCCGGAAGAGAGCGGTCTTGCTCGCTCTCGATGTGCCTGTGCATCATTGCCAGAGTTTAGGACTGAATCAGAAAACGCGCAGCAGTACCGAGGTAACTTTGTGGGCTCGATTCATCGGTTGCGCGAATTACCGGCCGCATGAGACTCAGGCGGAATGTCCTCTAGTCGACCTCCAGCGGTCGAGGGGCCGTGTAGTTGCACCCGATGCAATATCCGGGCGTCTTAAACCAACCTACGCAGTGGCCTAACGTGTTTGTTTGCTTTAATATGCGAGAAGTGCTTGACGGCCTAGCTTCTCTGGTGCGTGGCTGGGACAAGGAGTAATCTAGGGTCGGGAGGCGACTCGTGCAAGAACAACAGCAGGCTGGCAAAGCGCGGATGATCGGTTATGCGATTGGTATAGCTCTGGTGGTCGCGGTCGCGGTGTGGAGGTTGGCCGTCAGATGAGAGCCCAATAGGCAGCGTGAGCGCTCCCAGAGACTGTATTAACAGGCCTTGGCGATTGCGCTGGCCCGGTTACATTCCTCACCCCACGGCGGTTAATTTTGAATCGCACGTTTTCATGAAATTCACAATCGATTGCACGACGGTGTCATCGCCAATCGAAGTATTGATCATGGTGTGATAAAGCGGCAGGTTGGGCCACTCGACCCCAAAGTATTTCGCAATGAAATCGACCCGCTCGCGATCAACTGTATCCACCAGTTGCTCGGCTTCGTTTTCACTCTTGCCGCGAGCCACCAGCCGCCGCAACTTTTCCTCTCGCGGAGCGTATAGAAATACCCGCAACGTGTCTTCGCGGTCGCGAAGAAAATGCTGCGATCCTCTTCCGACGATGACGCAATTTCCCGCCTCCGCCGCGTGCACAACGACCTGCTCTGTGAACTTAACAATGCATTCGCTATCCACCAGATTCAGCTTGTGCGCGTTGATGCTTCCCTCGTAACTCCCGCGCAAAAACGATTTAAAGAGCCGGTAGTAGAGCGGATCGTTTCGCTCCTCCCGGCACTCGACCTCGGCCTTGGGACAATTTGCCAGGCGGGCGATCTCCTCCGTCAACAACTGGTCCCAAAGCTTCCATCCCAGATGTTGCGCAAGTTGCTGGGCGATTTCGCCTCCGCCGCATCCGTACTCCCGCTCGATGGTGATGATTTTGATCATTCCGAATCCCCTACAATTGCTACTGGTATTTCCCACTCGATTCAATACCATTCTACTTCGTTCAGCCCGCTGCTAAATCGGCCCCTCCACCTGGGTCATTCTTCTTCAAAATAAAAGACAGAAAGAACATGATCGCTGCTCCCACACAAAGCACCATGAAAGTATCGATGTATGCTAGGCTGCCCGCTTGATTCTGAATGTTCTGATAAATCCTGGCATAGGCGCCCATCTGTGCGTCGGGAGGGCTCATCCCTGCCTGACCCAGGCGCTGGGCGAGGCCGTTCACCGAGTTTTGGAAATTTGGATTCCCATCCCGAGTGAACTCAATCAGCCGTGCCTGATGGAACTGTGAGCGCCGTGCGATCAGCGTGGTGACCATTGAAGTCCCGACACTGCTGCCCATGTTGCGCATGAAATTGATGATTCCGGCGACCGCATTGTTCTTCTCCGGAGCAATTCCGACGTAAGCCGCCAGCGTAATTGGGACGAACAGGAACCCCAGCCCAATCACCTGGGCGATGCGCAACCAAGTAGCGGCGCTGAAGCTGATCAGCAAATCAATCCGCTGGGTCGAATAGTACATGGCGATCGACAAAGATAACCAGCCGAAGGCAATCAGTCGCCGCGCCTGGATCTTGGTCGTCAGCTGCCCCATGATCGGCATCTCGATCAGCAAAACCAGCCCCCCCGCCGATAACGCAAGCCCAGCCAGTTCGGACGTATACCCTAATAGCGTCTGGAGAAATTGCGGCATCAGGACCAGGCTGCTGAACAACATGATTCCCAGCATAAACATCATCAGGCTCGCCCCCGCAAAGTTAAAGTTCTTGAACATGCGAACGTCGATGATCGGCGCCTTTTGAAACCACTCCCAGATGACCAGCGAGATCAGGCATACAGCCGCGATGACGACCAAGGTCGTAATGAAGTGCGAACCGAACCAATCATCCTCCTGGCCCCTGTCGAGCAGCACCTGCAACGCCCCGATGCCCAGCGTCAGCAGTGCGATGCCGATGTAATCCAGCTTGACCCCAGCCGCCTTGAGCTTCGCTAAATAGGGAGGATCTTCGACAAAGCGTCGCACCAGAAGCCAGGTGAGCAGGCCGACCGGAAGATTGATGAAAAAAATCCACCGCCAGGAATAGTTGAAGGTGATCCATCCTCCCAGCGTTGGCCCGATCGTGGGCGCCATGATGGCGGTAATGCCATAGAGCGCAAACGCCAGTCCACGCTGTTGCGGAGGAAAAGTATCGGCCAGAATGGCCTGGGCCATCGGCTGAAGTCCGCCGCCGCCCGCGCCTTGCAGCACCCGGAAGAAAAGCAGAAGACCGAGACTGGGCGCAACCGCACAGAGCAACGAACTCACCGTAAAAACGCCCAGGCAGACCATGAAAAAGCGCTTGCGCCCAAACGCGCCTGCGAGCCAGCCACTTATAGGCAGGACAATCGCGTTCGACACCAGATACGAGGTCAGAACCCAGGTACTCTGATCATTGCTCGCCCCTAAATTTCCCGCAATGTAGGGCAGCGCTACGTTAGCAATGCTGGTGTCGAGCACCTCCATGAACGCCGCCATGGCGACGACCACGGCAATCAGCCACGGGTTGTACTTAGGACGCCAGACGTCCTGATCCAGCGGAATGGCAGCGGCGGAACTCATCGCAGATACACATCTGGGACCACGTTCATACCGGGTCGGAGTTGGTGGTCGCGGTTCTCGCCCGGCTCGAGAACGATTTTGACTGGAATCCTCTGGACGATTTTGACGTAGTTGCCGGTGGCGTTTTCCGGAGGAAGCAAGCTGAACAGGGGGCCAGTGGCGCCAGCAATGCTGTCCACGTGGCCCTTGAAGGTTCGCCCGTTTGAATCCACACTAATATCTGCCTTCTGTCCTACCTGCATGTGCTTGAGCTGCGTCTCTTTGAAATTCGCCGTGATCCAGATTTCCTCGAGTGGCACTACCGTGAGCAACTGCTGTCCCGCTTGAACATTCAATCCGACCACGACAGTTTTGGTTACTTCGCCCGTCACCGGCGCGACGATCTTGGTGTAGCTAAGGTTGAGCTGCGCCTGTTCCAGTGCAGCCCGCTTTTGTTGCATGTCGGCGACTGCCGCTCGGGCGCGGGCCTGGCTTGACGACACCTGCTGCGGCGCCGTTTCCGCCGATCGCTGGTTCGCTTCAGATTGCGCCAGCCGGTCGTGGGCTTGCTTTACTGCCTGTTGGGCAGCAGCCTCATTTGCGTGTGCCGCAGCCACCGATGCTGTACTGGCTTTGGCTGCCGCCAATGCCTGGTCATAGATTTGATCCGAAACTTCGCGCTTATCCACCAGCGCCTTGTAGCGTACGAGGTCGTCTTGCGCCTTCACATCGTTTGCCTCCGCTTGTTCCAGCTGGGCATGAGCAGCGGTGAGCTGCGCTTCCGCGGCGATGATTCCGGAACTAGCATTTTGGACGTCCGAGCTGCTGAAACTTAGTTGACTCGACGTACTCACCGAGGTAATCGGAACCGTGATATTCAAGGACTCCGCCGTAGCTTCGGCACTGGCGAGGTTCGCTTGCGCCTGTTCGACCGCAACCTCATAGTCTTTCGGATCGATCTCTACCAGCACGTCGCCTTTCTGTACCCACTGGTTGTCTCCCACGTTGACCTTGATCACGTACCCGGAAATGCGTGCGCTGACTGGAGAAAGGTGAACATCCACCTGGGCGTCGTCGGTAGATTCATAGCTGCTGAGATAGCGCCACAAGAACAACCCGCCCACAACCAGCACCAACACGACAATGACAATCAATCTGTTTCTTCGGTTGTTGGAGCGTGTCGATCCACGCGTCGATCGCGGCGCGTTCTGTGCAGCCGGTGGGTCCTGGCTTGTCCCCTGCGCCCCTGATGGGTTCTCTTCTGCCATGGTCATTTTCCTTTGAAGTATTCTTTAACGCCCGCTTCAGCCGTGCCCAGGGCACGGGCCAGGGAAATTTTGGCGTAATTATAGTTGTAGAGGCTCGAGATGTACTGTTCATGTGCGCTGGCGACGGTTTGCTGAGATTGCACCACTTCAACCGTGTCTGTGACCCCCGCGCTGAAACGATCGCGCGACTGGGTCAACGTCGCTTCCGCCAATTCGATGTTGCTGCGCGCCACTTCGACCTGTTCGGCCGATGACTCCAGGTTCAACAGCGCAGTGCGGACGTCGGAGTCGATCTGCCCGCGGAGGTTGGCGAGGCGCTCCCGGCTTTGAGTGAGCTTTGCGTCCGCCTGCAAAACATCGCCATGGACGCTGCCACCCTGGAAAATCGGGATCGACAACGTTCCCTTGACATCGAATACCTGCGTGGAAGTCGAAGGGTGGGATCCTCCCGTTCCATAATCGCCGTTGAAGGAAAGCGACGGAAAATAACCTGCGAAGGCGGCCTTGCGCGAGAACTCCGCCGCGCGCACGTCCGCCATCGCCGCCTGGTAGTCGGAACGCGAAGCATACGCGTGTTGCAGCGCTTCATCCATGGTCATCGCCTCGAAAGGCTGGTACAACGACTTGTCCGTTAATTCGAATTCCTGCCCAGGAGCCAGTCCGATGACACGGGCCACTGCCAGCTTCTGAATCGCAAGATCGTTTCTCGCTTGAATCAGCTGCTGTTGCTGTGTCTGCATCTCCACTTTCGCCCGCAGCCCATCGATCTCCGGCGAAGTGCCCGCCTTCACCTGGTCCGACGCCTGGTTATAAACCGCTTTCGCACTGTCCACTTGCGCTTGCGCAGTCTCGACGCGAGCCTCGTCGGCAATCGCTTGCAGGTAGGTGAAGCCCACGGCCTGCACTACCAGGTCACGCGCGTCTTTGTACGTGTATTCAGTGGATTTCAAACTCTGACCCGCTGCACGCGTATTGCTGATCGATTTCCAGTCAAAAAGCGTCTGGCTCACGTTGGCACGCGCGTCGAAATAGGAAAAAGGGCCTACCGACGTCGGGAAGGTGATTCCGGGAAGATGAAGCGTAATGCCGAGTTCGGCGAGATTGATCTTTGAAGCATTTATCGCAGGTGCGGCGGTCACATGCGGCAGCAGAGCGCTCAATTGCTCCCAACGCTGTCCCCTCGCGGACCGAATATCCGCGCTGGACAGTAGCACTCCGAGATTCTGTTTCAATCCGCGATCAATCGCGTCCTGCAACGAAATCCGCATCACTCCGGGAACCGGTTCCGACGCCACGCTGCCCGCGAACTGACCCTGCGCAGCCTGGCCTTGCCCAGGCGCGTTGGGGATGGACAGGGTCCCGGTTTGCGCGACCGTCGTCACCGCTACGACGAACACAAACGCAGCCGCAAGGCACACGCGACTGAAGCGGGAAGCATGGCCGAGCCGCATGTCACTCCCGCGGCATTGCCCGGCGTTGCCATCCGGCATAACGTTTCCTTGGCGGGTGAAAATCATTGCACGGGATTATAACCAAGTGCTTGCTATCCGCGCCCAGGCTTCCACAGAAACATAATGGCGGAACCCATGCGAGACATTCCCCTCGGCTATTGTCCCCCGCTACTGCGGAACATCTCGGGCGGGTCAAGGTAACATCGGCGCCAAAACCCTTCGTCGGATAGCGTGCCGGCCTTCCACTCCTGCAGTACTGGAAGGGTCGCAGCCACCATACCCCCGTCGGCGGAATCGAAAATCAGCACAATCCCGGCCGCGGTTGATGAGGACTTGGTGAGGTCCGCGTATTCCTTCTGGAACAGCCCTTTAACGAACGCCTGTCTGGCCTGTGGACCACTGTCCGCAGCACTGTCAGCAGCCTTTTGGATGGAAACAATCACCACAACTTTTCCGCGAAGCGGCGCCCAATCTCCAGGGAAAGATGCGGTTTGTTGATTTTCAATCTGAAACGGCGCTTTATTGTTATCGGCTGCTGGCGCAGGCGGCGCGGGAGACGTTTCGTGGGTCGCGTCCGCCGGCTCCGAAGCATCAGGCATCTCAAGTGCAGAACGTCGTACCCAGGCACGCGAAAGCCCGGAAATGCGCAAATGCACCCAGCTTTCATTACTGTCGAGAATCTCGAACTCATCTTCCGCATCGGCCAGGAACAAGACCTTCGCCCCCTCGCTTGGGCTTACCAGCACTGGGGTTCCAGACTTCCGCACCGCAGCCAGGTTAGTGGGATGCGACTGGTTGCGAAGAATTTCCTCCAGGTTCCTGGCTTCCTTGTCGAGATCTTCGAGGTGCCGGTCGGCCACGTTGCTCCTCGGAGGTGGCGTCGGGCTTTGGTCTGTCCGCGGAAAAACGCTTCCTTTGAAGGACGGGGCGGGGGGAAGGTCGAGCGCCGATGCCGACCTATTGGCAGCGCCAGCGTCTTTGCTCTTCGATGCGGCCGGCTGACCCTTGACTGATGAGGCCGTGGCGCTGGAGGGTGCCTTCGCTTCGAGCGTCTCGGACAGCCGATCAAGTAGATCGGATTCCAGCCGGCCATTCGACGGCAGCACTTGGTAACCGGATTTCGCGGCCGCGGGAGCGTTGTACCAGGCTGTGATTTTGGCACTGATGCGCACCACCGACCCACCGGTTGGGGTCGAGGCTACTTGAATGGTGCATTGGAAATAGCCCTTTTGAAAACGGTCCAGGGGTTGCTCGCCCACCACCGCGAAACCATCCAGTACCGGCAAACGGCCGCCGGTCGAGGTTTGCAACTGTCGGATCGCGGCTTCAACTACCGACCGCGGCTGTGGGAAAGTGCGTTCAGCAGTTGGCACCTGAGCTCGAACCAATGGCATCACGAACGCCCACAGCACAGCGACTATGCCAAACCAAACTTTCTTCATGGCACGGGCTCCAGCTGTGCTTGGTTAATCCAGCCATGTTGGCCATCCTCGGTTTCCACGCCGTACCAGTAGGGAGTCGCAATCAAAATCACAACCTCAGATCCCGCATTGAGCGTCTTCAGGTTGGTGGCCGAGTGGAAAGGCGCAGACTTCAATTGCGCGCCCGAAGCTTTGACGACTCGTTCGACCTGCCGGCGCAAGTTCTCGACCTGCTGTTCTGGGGTATTCGCTGAAGTCGCCAGCGCCATCGCCGCCGCTTGCTCCTGGGCATTCTTTTCTTCGAGGGCTTTCCTGGCAAGCTCTTCCTGTCGATGCCTGTCGTTTTCCGCGCCCTGCTTCTTCTCCGATTCCAGGGTATCCACACGGTCCTGAACATCTCGATACTCGGCGCTTTCGACGCTCCCATCTGAAGGGTGCACAATGTGGCGGAAGTCTTCCACGAATACTGCATCAATTCGCAAAATAGTTAGCTGCGCAGTTTTGCTTTGCACGATGTAGCGCACGGCCAAGGTGCCTTGGTCGTTGCTTTCCTTGAAATTCACCGGGGCTAGCACTTCGGTACGCACTTTGTAGAACGCTTTGCCCGGCCCTTTCCATTCTTCGAAGAGGGAAGAGGAGGTCGCAGGAGACGCCTTATCCACGAACTTGTCCTTGTTGTACTCCTTGCTGCCCTGGATGATTCCGTCATTGACTACGGCTTCCACGGCCTGCACCACCATATATTCGGGAGAGCTTACCTCGGTGGAGAGCCCGATGCCGTAGTCAGCTTTTTTCTTCTTCTGTTCCCGGCCTTGCAAAAACGGGGTCTGGTTCAGGAGTGCAAGCAGCACAGCCGCTGCCAGAGCTAGCCGGGCGGGGCGGATTGCCCACCGGGGCCTATTCACCGGGTGCGGCGAAGGGAGGGTCTTGGTGCGGAAGGAAATCTTCTCCATGAGCTTCGATGACTGATCTTGCGCTTACGCTCTCATACTCTTTGCCGAGCGCGCATGTCAACTCCGGAGGCTGCGGTTCCCAGCAGGCTGCCGTAGTAATTGCCTGGCCTTGCCTACGCAGGTTGCGGAGAAACCGGAGCGGCATCGCTGATCTGGATGCGTGGCCTCTAGATCTAAGCCAGGATTTGACAATCCTTTTACAAAATTGAGTAGCCGGACTCTTGACATGATCTAAAGAACGCGTCAAGTTGTTTGCGAGTAGAAAATATTAAGATGCTGGATACCCTGAAATCGAACCGTCGCGCGCCTCAGCCCGGAGCCCGGATTCCGGCCCGAGTATCGCTTCTGAGCCTGCCGAATAGGAAGCGGGACCGTGCGGGCAAACAAAAGGCACTGCTGCAAGCTGCCTTGCGCTTGTTTGCCACCAGGGGATACGAGCGCACGACGACCCGCGAGATCGCCGCCGCGGCGGGTTGTGCCGAGGGTCTTATCCACCGTTACTTCAAAGGAAAAGCCGGCCTGCTCACAGCCCTGGTCGAATATCACAGTTCAGATGAACTGTTGGGAATGCGCCAACGTCCACTCTCAGCCGTGGGTCTTGAAGAAGAATTCCTTCAACTGGTCGACTGGGAAATCGAATACTTGTGGAAGAATCGTGATTTTCTTCGCGTATTTATCTCGCGAGGGTTGGTGGATCCGTCGCTCGGCGGTGTGATTGGCCGTGCCATCCTCTCCCCCCGCACCCATGCCGTGATGGAACGCCTCAAGCACCATCGACGGTGCGCCACCCTTCCTCAGGAGGAGCTTGAGGTCCTGGCCCGCTCCGTGGGAGTGTTCGGTTTTGTGTTTGGTTTCATGCGTCCCGTGGTGCTCGGGCAGGACCGGACCCAGGCACGCAATATGGCCGCTATTCTGGCGGCCATGTTGGTTCGCGGCCTTTCGCTGAACACGAGCCTATGAAAGTCTTTTTGAATTTGTCTCATTCGTAGAATTTATTTCTTCTTGACACATATCTCTTTGCAGTGATAGTAAGTGCGTACATGCGCACTTGCATTGGGGAGGTTCGACGCCGTTTATGACATCGGCTCCCTGTCTCTGGGTCACATTTGTGTGGTCTGCTTGGGTTGTGGTTGACGCTGTTTTGCTTCAGCGGTTCGCAATTCATGTTTGACGGGCAGTTTTTTTGCCCTCGATTCAGTGCCAGGAGGACTCAATGAGCTCTCGCCGGAGTCATTTTTCCGGGTGGTTGCTGTTCGCGCTTTTCTTACTGGGTGCCTTGCCGCAGGCGAACGCTTTACCTGCCTTTGCCCGCAAATATGGTTTGCGCTGCTCGGCCTGTCACGAAGCTTGGCCGATGCTCAACTATTTTGGCCAGAAGTTCAAAGACAATGGCTATCAGTTGATGAATGATCGCGATGCCCCGATTTGGCAGAACCCCTCCTATTGGCCGGTGACCTTCCGCATGACGCCGATCTGGCACCGGGTAAGCACGGGCCGAGTGGCGGTCGACGTAGGCGCCGGGATGAACAACGGCGAGGCCAGGATCGAAAGCTCGGGTTTCGACCTGAGCGGTCTCGACTTCCACACCGGTGGAACTCTGGAAAAGAACATATCGTTTTATCTGCTTCCCTCATCCGATTCCACCGGGACTTTTCACTTTGAGACGGTCATGACACGCCTGGATAACCTCTGGGGCAGCTCTTGGCTCAATGTGAAGTTGGGCAAGTTCGAACTCGACAACCTGCTTTCTGAGAAGCGCATTCTAACGCTGACCGGGAATGGGGGCATTTACCAGACCTATCACTTCATTCCAGTGGGCGATGGCAATATTTTCGGTCAGATCGGTGACAACCAGCTCGGCTTAGAGTGGTTGGGGCACTCGGTGGATGATCGAACTCGCGTTTCCGCCGCCCTCCTCAGTTCCAGCGACGGAAACACTGGACTGATCACGGGCGCCAACTCCTACACCGGCTTCTTCACTGCCAGCCAGGCTTTTGACACCGGGAAGCTGGGGGTGCAGCGTGTCGGGTTCTACGCCATGGTCGGCGATGCGGCAACCACCTATCGAACATCTGGCGGGATCCCGATTGCTGGTTCTGGAATCGGCAACAAATCATTCAGTCGTGAAGGTTTCGTCGGACAATTCTACTTCGGTTCCCACTTCGACCTCACGGTCGTGACTCAGCATGGATCGGATAACGTATGGTTCGGGCAGGGTTTTGGTAATGCCTCCGACCCCAATAACGGAACCCCATTCAACGACCTTCCGAACAATACGCCGGGAACGGTTCTTCCGGCCACTGCTCGGGCACCCAGTTGGAACGGAGCCACCTTCGAAGCCCACTACGTGTACAATCCGCAGCTGATTTTCATTGGGCGCTACGAACTGGAGCGTATGTCGCAACAGGCAAACACAACCAATGCGGGCAATCTGGGAAATATCAGCAGCTACACCATCGGCTACCGCTACTACCCGATTATGACCAGCCGGGCTGGCTTCGCCTGGCACAACGAATACAACTGGATGCACCAGGACGGGACGGGTCCGTTACCTGGCGAAAACGTGAACAGCAGCGAATTGCTACTCGGCTTTGACTTCGACTTCTAGGAGAGGAATCAGCGATGCCTACGAAATTACTTACGTGGTCGTGGTTGGTCGGAGTCCTTGCTGCACTGCTACTGGCAGCTACGTCGCAGGCCCAGATCACCAGTTACGAAGAAAAGGGTCGGCTCAATACCGACAGTCATGTGGGTAAGCTGACCGGGCATGCGCAGAACGCCGCAGCCGACTATCGCCGGTACTGTGTGGGCTGCCATGGCGAGTTGGGAGACGGGAACGGGGAAAATGCTCCTTGGCTTGATCCCAAGCCCCGTGACTTCACTCTGGGCATTTTTAAATGTCGCTCCACGCCCACCGGGACCCTGCCGACCGATCAGGATTTGTACGACACCATTGGCCGCGGCTTAGACCGCTCCAACATGCCGATCTGGAATACGCTTACCAAGCAGGAACGAGTTGACTTGGTGGCATGGGTCAAGCATTTCTCTCCGCGCTTTCAGAAGGAAAAGCCGGGAGCACCCATCGAGATTCCCGCAGAACCCGAAGTTACGCCCGAGCGGGTCAAGGCTGGGCAGGACGTTTTCGCTCGCGTACAGTGCTGGAAATGCCACGGCGTCGAAGGCATGGCCAACGGTCCATCCGCTTCCACTCTCACCGACGACTTGAACCGTCCCATTCTGCCCTATAACTTCACCGACGGATCGCGACCCAAGTGCGGTACCTCCGACCAGGATATTTACCGGATCTTCATGACCGGTTTGGACGGGACACCCATGCCGTCGTTTTCCGACAACATTAAGCCCGATGAGGCTTGGGACTTGGTTTTCTATCTGCGCACCTTACAGCCTCACAACACGTTCAACATGAAAGAAAGGCAGATTGCCAAGCAATTGGGATTGAAGCCCGTGAATCCCAATGCTCCGGCACAGTAATCCCGGAACTTCACTAGGAGACTGCTCATGAAAAGTCAGTACGGACGTAAGCTTGCTTCAGTACTACCGGCGCTAGTATTGGTTGGTGTGGGAGCTGTGATTTTGAGCCAGAAGGTGAATGCCGCAGGTGGAGGCTCAATCACCGGGACGGTCAAGCTGAGCGGCACCGCGCCGCACATGAAGGGTATTGATATGTCGAAGGATCCGGTATGCAGCAAGGCGCACGAAAGCAGCCCGGCTCAGATGGAAAATGTGGTGGTCGGTCAGGGCGACGGGTTGGAAAACGTTGTTCTGTACATTTCGCAAGGCCTGACCGGCAATGAAGCTGCTTCCACACAGGAACCGACATTTGATCAAAAAGGTTGCATGTATACGCCCCATGTGCTGGCGCTTGACGTAGATCAGAAGTTTAAAGTGACTACAGGCGACCAGACCACCCACAACATCCACCCTTTGCCGAGCCCGACTGCGGGCAATATCGGCTGGAACAAGTCGCAACCGCCGGGAGCGCCCCCGATCGAGACCAGTTGGAAGAACGAGGAAGTGGCCATTCCGGTGAAGTGCAACATCCATCCCTGGATGCACGGCTGGTTTGTGGTGGTAAAGGGTCCATACGCAACCACCGACAACAAGGGCTCGTACACAATCCAGAATGTGCCTGCGGGGAGCTACACGGTCACCGCCTGGCAAGAAGATCTGGGAACTCAGACAGCAAAGGTCACGGTGGCTGCTGGAAGTGCGGCGAAGGCTGATTTCACTTTCAAAGGTAAGTGAGGAGCTTGGAAACAAAGGTTTACAAGGGCTCTTAACCCGAGTCGAGAGGGTAAAACCCGCTGCCCGCGCGGGTTTTGGCTTGACAAGCACCTGCTCTCGGTGCAGAGTTTTGTGCCAGACCAGCGAGGGCGCGCCAGCTTTGGAAGCAGTCGACACGCAGTAGACCGAGCCCCAATCAGCGCTGGCTATAGGAGGGCATATGGAAACTGCAATCGGAGTATTTACTCACCGAGATCACGCGGAGGAAGCAGTCAAGGAGCTACGCGAGCGGGGTGTGCCGGAAGAAGCAATGGTGTTTCTGACCCGGTCTGAAAACGAGGCCAAAAACATTGCCAAGGAGTTCGGTGCATACGTGGGAGGATTCGTTGGGGGAGCCGCCGGAATGACTACTGGAGTGGTGACGGCGGCACTTCTGCTTCCCGGAGTTGGAACCGTATTCGCGCTGGGGTTCGGAGCCGCCGCGTTGCTCGGCCTTGCGGGCGCAGGAGCTGGTGCATCTGTTGGCTCAGCAGCAGCCCACGACGCAAATGCGCCTCAACCAGCAGGCGCTGAAAAAGCCTCTGAGGACGTGACTTTTTTTCGCGAGGTATTAAAAGAGGGACGTTCACTGATCGTGGTACGGACAGAATCGCAGTCGGTGGCAACTGCAGCATGCGAAGTTCTTGACCGGCGGGGACTCGGAATGCGAGGACATACACCCATCAAAATGGAAACTGCCACGCGGTTAGTGGGTGACGTGATCGTACTCGACATCCGCGGGAGAATTACGCTTGGCGAGGGCAACGTCATTCTTCGCGAGATTGTCCGGGACCTCGCGGAAAAAGGCCGGAGAGCGATCGTACTGAACTTGCGGGAAGTTCACTACATCGACAGTTCTGGAGTCGGAGAATTGGTCAAGGCCCACACCAGTATCCGGGGGCAAGGTGGGCGATTGAAACTTGCCAATCTGAATAAGCGAGTCCATGACTTGCTCGAGATGACCCGGCTGTCCACCGTTTTCGATATTCAGGAGGACGAGGCCAGCGCAATCAAGTCCTTTGCGGGATCGTCGGCGGCAGCGTAACAGACGAGTAGTCATCAGAAGACGAGGGCAACATGGGAAGATTCGTTGCGGTTACCATCATTGTGATTGCGATTGTTTCGGCGATTCCCATCCTGCGTCATACCTGGTGGATGGCGCCGGATATCTCCACTCACGGCCAGCCGATTGACGACCAGATGTCGGAGACCATGGCCGAGGCAGGAATCTCGTTCCTGGCCTCACAGATCATCCTGGCGTTGTTCATCTGGCGATTTTCCAACTCCAAGCCCGGCGAAAAAGTGAAGAATATCCCTGGCGGCGCGAAGGGCATGGTCTGGGCGGCCTTTCTTCTGGTGGGAACCGAGGTTCTGGCGCTGGGTATCTTCGGAGTCAAGGCTTGGGCCAACGTTTATTTCCAACCTCCCGCCGCGAATGCCATCCCCGTCCAGGTCCAGGCTGGACAATTTGCCTTTTATTTCCGTTACCCCGGCCCAGACGGAACTTTTGGTCCTATTCACCCGGAGATGCTCAGCGAAGCCAACCAGAACTTTTTCGGCATTGATACCGACCACGACGCCGACGCGAAGGACGACATCGTGACCGCTGAAATGGCTATCCCCGTGAACCGGGAGATTCATCTACTGATGCACTCCAAAGACGTTGGCCATTCATTCTTCGTGCCCGAACTGCGGGTGCAACAGGATTTCGTTCCTGGTCTGGATCTTTCCTTGCACTTCACGGCCACCAAGGTCGGTCGTTACGAGATTGTGTGCACCCAGCTCTGCGGACTTGGGCATTACAACATGAAGGCATATCTGTCTGTCTTGTCCCAGGAAGATTACGACAGTTGGCTGAAGAAGGAAGCAGCTTTGCAGTAGCTGTAAACGCTCCGTCCCGACGGACGAGACAACCATTCGAGGCAAGCTTATGCACGATGTCTCAGCGCAGGCCGCACATCATGGAGCACCGACAAGCTTCATCCGGAAGCACGTTTTCAGCCTCGACCACAAGGTGATCGGCAAACAGTATTACGCGCTCGCCCTGGTGGCGGTCTTGATTGGGATGGTTCTGTCCTGGATTATGCGCCTTCATCTCGCTTGGGGCAGCTATGCCATTCCGGGGCTGCACTTGCTTTCTCAAAACGGCGCACCGGGTAATGTGATGACTCCGGAGTTCTACCTCCAGTTGATGACCATGCACGCGACCATCATGGTCTTTTTCGTGCTCACCACGGCGCCCTTCGCGGCTTTCGGCAACTACTTCCTTCCGATTCAGGTTGGCGCCGAGGACATGCCCTTCCCCCATTTCAACATGATGTCGTTTTGGGTCACGTTCGTCGGCTTCCTGGTTTTGGTCTCCTCATTTTTTGTGGGTGACGGACCCACCTTGGGCGGTTGGACTCAGTATGCACCGCTCAGTGCAGTAGGAGCTGTTGCCGGCCCGGGCCAGGGCCTGGGCGTAGTTCTCTGGGCGACTTCGATCGGTATTTTTTGCATCGGTCAGTTGTTGGGTTCGCTGAACTTTATCACCACTACGCTCGACATGCGGACCCGGGGAATGAGCATGTGGCGGCTGCCGCTCAGTGCCTGGGCCTGGTTCATCACCTCAGTGATGGGTCTGACCGCATTCGCGGTTCTGATGCCGGCTTGCATCTTGCTTATCCTGGATCACGTGGCCGGAACCAGTTTCTTTGTCCCCGGAAATCTCGTTATCAATGACCAGTTGCAACCTCACTCCGGCGGTTCGACGTTGCTTTGGCAGCATCTGTTCTGGTTCTTCGGACATCCTGAGGTGTACATCGCCATCGTGCCGGGGATGGGCATCGTTTCGCATGTGCTTATGGCCAATATGCGCAAGCCTATGCTTAGCCATCGCGCGTTGATCTATTCGATGGGTGCCCTGGCGGTGTTGAGTTACATGGTGTATGGACACCATATGTTCTTGAGCGGGATGAATCCGGTTTCGTCCCTGGCATTTTCCTTTCCCACACTGATCATTACCATTCCCTCAACTGTAATCGTGTTGATCTGGCTGGGCAGCCTTTACGGCTCGAAACTGCGTATTAACTCCGCGTCATTGTTCGGGCTGGGATTCATCTCCATGTTCATCAGCGGCGGCGTCAGCGGCTTTTTCCTGGCGCAGCCCTCGGTCGACATCATGCTCCACGCCACCTATTTTGTTGTCGGACACTTCCATATGGTGATGGGGGTGGCGGCGATGTTCGGGATCTTTGCGGGGACCTACTTCTGGTTTCCCAAAATGTTTGGCCGTATGATGAACGAAACCTTGGGCAAGATTCACTTCTGGCTCAGCTTTGTCGGCACCTATGCCATCTTTATGCCCTTTCATTACTTGGGCCTGGCTGGGAATGTGCGGCGCTACCAAGCATTTGTTACCGACGCCATGAAGCCGCTGATCCCCGTCCATCAATTCATTACCGTGGCCGCGTTGATCACCGGTGCTGCGCAACTCATTTTCTTGTATAACCTGGTCCACAGCCGTTTCTGGGGCGAGCCGGCTAGTGACAATCCGTGGCAGGCGACCTCGCTGGAATGGAGTACGCCAACGACGCCTCCGCCGCACAATAATTTTGGCGACACTTTGCCGACTGTTTACCACGATCCCTATCAATACGGAGTGGAGAGCTCGGTCGGAGATTATTTAATGCAGGCTTCGCCTGAGCAAGTTAAGAACGCTCACGACGAGGCATAGACCGATTTTGTGCAAAAGATTTGTTATGAACTGAGGCGCATGGCAACTACCATCCAGCAACCGCCGAAGGTCGACGAAACCCGCGGTCCCGCCCGCCCGCTGGACAATTCTAGCGGCGGCGGACTGCGTAACCTGGTTCCAGCGGAAGGCGATCTGCACCGGGTCAAGGATCACGCTCCACCCCCCGCCTCTACGGGGATTTGGGTGGTGCTGGCCTCGATCACCATGACCTTTGCGGCTTTCACCAGCGCTTTGATTGTGCGCCAGGGAGGATCCAGCGACTGGAAACACCTTACCCTCCCCCCGATTCTTTACCTCAACACCATGGTGCTACTTGCCAGCAGCGTTACGCTGGAGGCGGCACGCCGGCAAATCGGCGCTTACATGATGGGACGGCGAGATCAAGTCCCTCCGCCATCCCGCTGGCTGTACATTACGTTGGGTCTGGGACTGCTCTTTGTAGCCGGTCAATATATTGCCTGGTTGCAATTGCGCGCCCAGGGGCTCTTCCTGGCCACCAACCCCAATAGTTCCTTTTTCTATGTGCTGACCGGAATCCACGCATTGCACGTATCTGGTGGTCTGGGTGGCCTGGCCCGTGTTATCCGCCGTTTGAACAAGTCGGTGTTGCGGAAGAGCACGCTGGATGCCACGTCGCACTACTGGCATTTTATGGGCGGGTTGTGGGTGTATTTACTGTTGCTGCTGTGGATCAAGCTTTAGCCAACTGGCAAGAGGAGACGCTGTGAGCCACGCCGATACGATGACAGGACACTCGGGCCTTATGGAAAAGCCGGCGTTTTCGGTTCCGGCGAAAAAGATGGCGATGTGGCTGTTCATCATCGCCGATTCCGCGACGTTCGCGGCTTGCCTGGTGGCCTATGGGTTCATACGCAATGCCACCCCCAACTGGCCGAGACCCTTCCATAGTATTACCAACGTCGCCATCATGACTTTCATTCTGGTGACCAGCAGCCTGACCATGCTGTTGGCGATTGATGCCGCCAGGAAGGCTGACAAAGCCGCGGCGTTTCGCTGGATCATGATCACCGCAGCCGGAGGCGCTGTCTTCGCCATATTACACATCCGGGAATGGATGAGCTTGATCGGTGAAGGAATGACGCTATTCAAGAACCCGTGGGGAACCGGCCTGTTCGGTTCGGCTTTCTTCAGCATCACGGGTTTGCACCTGCTGCACGTGACCTGCGGCATAGTTGCGCTGGTGGTCGTTGGCTTGCGCTATCAAGGCGGTCGTTACAATGCCGACGATGTCGAAATCACCGGCCTCTACTGGCACTTCGTGGACCTGGTCTGGATGTTTGTCGTGCCGCTGGTCTACCTGCTGAACCTTGGACATTGAGCAACAGGAGCAAAACTAATGGCTATGACCGAAGAACACAAGAGTAATACTGGGAAGGATGTGGTGGTTTATTTGTGCATTTTAGCCATCGCGGGGATCCAGTTCGTGATCGCCTATTCCAACATCACCGCGGGGCAGATGCTCACGCGCATGCTGTTTCTGGCGACCATAGAGGCTGCCCTTGCTGTTCTGTTTTTCATGCACCTAGCTGACAATCGTGGACTGAAGTGGTTTGTTGTTATCTTCACCGTATCGGTCATACTTGGCATGCAATATGGCTGGACGGACAGCTTCCGCTTGCTCGATGGCGCGCCTTGGGCAAAATGACGGCAAGCTTGCCGCGAGGAGAAGAATGAGCATTAGATTCTGGATGCGATTGATGGGAATGTTAGCTGCGGTCGCACTGTTCCTGGCATTACCGCTTCCGGCTCTCGCCCAGAACTGTGCTCTTTGCTATACCCAAAGGGCCGCTGCCGGCGCGGGCGTGATTCAGGCATTGCGCAGCGGAATTTTGATTCTCATCATTCCTCCCACCCTCGGAACTGTCGGGCTATTTTTCGTCATTCATCGCCGCATCAACCAGTTCAGGTTGGCCGATGATGCCGCGGAACCGGGGCAAGACTGGTAAAATGGCGGCCAATCAGGGCATGGCAAATTCCACTTCTGGTATCGACTGGCAGTCCAAGCTGCGGGACTACTACACCCTCACCAAACCAGAAGTGAATCTGCTGATACTGATGACTACATCGTCCGGGTACGCCTTGGCCTCGCGCGCCCCCTTTCGCGTCTTTGGTCTGATCAACACTCTTATCGGCACGCTGCTGGTGGCCAGCGGCACCGCCACTCTGAACCAGTGGATGGAGAGGGTATGGGATGGCAAAATGCGGCGGACGGCTTCGCGACCGCTGCCTTCTGGGCGGATGGCTGCTGCAGAGGCCCTCAGCTTCGGGCTACTACTGAGCGTCCTGGGGGGCTTATACCTGGTGGTCACCGTCAATCTGGTTGCGGCCGGCCTCGCGATAGCGACTTTGCTCTCTTATTTGCTGATCTACACTCCGTTGAAGCGTAAGACGCCGCTCTGTACGCTGCTGGGAGCGTTTCCAGGCGCGATGCCTACGCTTATCGGCTGCGCGGGAGCCTCGGGTAAAATCGACCCACCGGCGTGGTTTCTGTTCGCGATACTATTTCTGTGGCAGTTCCCGCATTTTCTGGCAATTGCTCTGATGTACCGCGACGACTATGCCCGGGCAGGCTACAAGATGCTTCCGGCTTTCGACCGGGAGGCCCGATTCACGCGCGCGGAGATTCTGGGTCTGACGCTGATTCTAGTGGTGACGACCTTGCTGCCGTCCGCGCGACTTGGACTGCTGTATGGGGCGGCCATGGTGCTGGCCGGAGGCTTTCTGTTGTACTACGTGGCCATGCTTACCCGCACAGCGTCCGTAGTACTGGCAAGCAAGTTGGTCCATGCCTCGGTCATCTATCTCCCCGTGGTTCTGCTGGCAGTGGTGGTCGCTTTCAAGTCCTGAAATTCTTCAACCGGTTCCAATCCGTCATTACTTGAGACTCCGTACGTAAGCGACCAGGGCTTTCATGTCTTCGTCTTTGAGATCTGTGGCGGGCATTCCTCCCGCTGTCATCTTGCTGTTCGGCTGTTTCAAGAGCGCTTGTAGCTTCTCGCTGCTGTACTTAGCTCCGACGCCAATCAGTTTCGGTGCAGCGGCTGTTCCAACTCCAGCGTCACCGTGACAAGCGTTGCAAGCCTGTTGCTCGAAGATGTCTTTTCCCTTGGCGGCGAGCGGATCGGCGAGGGCGACGTTCGCGGCGGCCAGCGAGGATCCCGACAGCTCTGGCTCGAATGGCGTTTTCATAAAGCTCTCGACGTCCTCATGTTGCTTTGCCAACTGGGAAGCTACCGCCGGATCGCGCAAATCATTGCGATGGCTTAGTCCACCCAGGACACCCAACCCAATGAAAATTACGGCGTAGATGGTCACCGCCACTGGCCGTTTCCACGGCCGGCGTTCAGGCCGTCGATCAAGAAACGGGAGTGCCACAAACAACAACGCGACAAATCCGGGAATCACCAAGATGCCTATGATTGCGAGGGCGCCCTCCCAATATTTCAACCACTGAAATACCGGAATGTAATACCACTCCGGTCGCGGGACGTATTGTGTGTCGGCGGGATTTGCCTTTGGGCCGAGCTCGGTCGGAGCAAAGTGGGCCAGCAGACCCAGGCCGCAAATGATGAGCAATGCGAAGACGATGTCGAACAGCACCTGTCTTGGATAGAACGCCTCAGTCGTTTGCTCCAAAGTTGCGGCATCACCTTGAATTGGTCCTGCCGCCCCGGCCTTGCGAAACAGATAAACGTGGGCAGCAACTCCGGCGAAGATGAAAGCCGGAATCATGAACACGTGGAGAACGAAGAAACGGGACAGTGTCAGGGTCCCCATTTCGGTTCCGCCACGCAGCAGGCTCTTGAGTGCGTTCCCGACCAGCGGAATCTCGCTCAGAATATTAGTGCCAACGGTCGTGGCAAAAAACGCTTTCTGGTCCCAGGGCAGCAGATAACCCGTGAAAGACATTCCCAGCATCAAGGCAAAAAGCACGCATCCGGCAAGCCACAAGAGCTCCCGCTTGCCTTTGTAGGACCCATAAAGAAAGGTCTGGGTGATGTGCAATAGCAGAACGATCACAATGGCGCTAGAACCGTAGGCATGGATGCTGCGAATGAACGATCCCGCCGTCACTTCCTTGGTGATGTAGGCGATGGTGGTATGCGCGTGATCAGCGGAAGGAACGTAGTACAGCGCCAGGAAGACTCCAGTGATGACCTGCGACAGAAACAGAAACAACAGACCGGATCCGAAGACGTAGGCGAGGCTGGCGCCTCCGGGTATAGGCTCATCAAGCGCGGAACGAAGCAGAGAGTCGATACCGGTTCGGCGATCGAGCCAGCGGAAAAATGGCCCTCGCTCGGATTCGACCGTGATGTTCTGCTCTTTGCGAGATTTGGATTGGCGTTCTTCCATTCGGGCGGTTCAGGCGATGATTTCTTTGTCCGGAACCAGCTGCCGGAAATATTGGTAATGCACTTTCAGCATGCCTTCTTCGACCCTGCTTTCCAGGCGGTCAAGTCCTCTCGGCGGCGGCCCTCCTAAGCGCTTCCCGTCGGGCGCAAAACGTCCGCCGTGACACGGGCACAAGAACTCGTTATTTTCAGTCCGCCAGGCGACCGAGCATCCTAAGTGCGGACAGATGGAAGAAAGAACGGCGAACTGCCCGTCTGCTTGCTTGATTACGTACACGGCTCTCTCCGAGACAATCTTGCGCCAGCCATCCCTTTGCTCAACCGTAATCAGCTTCTTGAACGGAGAAGCCGAAGTGGAGAATTCCTCCACTCTGCCGACTTCGGACCACGACAGAGGAGTAGTGATTCTGAGCAATGGATGTAGCACAAAGCGAAGGAGCGGTACCGAGAGCAGCGCGCCGACGCTGGCTGCGCCTGCTGCAAGCAGGACTCCAAGGAATGATCGGCGAGCCGCGGAAGGAATCGGTCCACCTCTTGCGGGAGGGAATCCGGCCGAACTACCGGTGTTGATCTGAGGCATGGTTCGGTCACGCTCCTTACTCGCAACCGCTTCAAGCGTTCCAATCTACTGCTTAGGCAATTGCCGGATGTAAGCGACCAGTGATTTGACCTTATCCGGAGAGAGCTTCGTCCCGAACGCGGGCATTTTTCCCTTGCCTTTTGAAATGGCCTGGGTGAGATCCGCGTCGGCCTTGCCCTGCACATCATCGGACCGTAGATCCTTAGCTTTCAGAGCCTTGCCGGTGGGCGAATTGCCGCTGCCATCTTCTGAATGACACAGCGTGCAGTTCGTCTTGAAGATCTTGGCGGCATCGCTCTGCGCCTGAAGGCAGCAAGGGACTGCGAGAACCACAAAGCAAACTAAAATGCTAGGTGCAAGACGCCAACCGACTCGTGGCATGGATCCTCCTTAATCAGCGCAACCCTTGCGCCCAAGAACTCTTGTGGAGATTAAGTTTTCCTGAACGCATTCGGACGACAACAGAGGTTAGAACGATGTCCACTGTATCAGAAAACAAGGTGTGCCAACAGACAGCGGAGCTGCTTTACTATCGCGTTCAGGCTGTACCCGGAAGTAATACGGCTTTCGTTACTTTATGCAAAGCCCAGTGTGCAATACGATCCATGCAAAGGGTCTAAGGTGTTGCATACCATTAAATCTTGCACGTTCGCAGCATGTGTGTTGGCAGTGGCCAAGTTGGCCGCGGCGCAGAGTGGTTATCAAGTTGTATCTCTCCATGATCCGGGTACGATCAAAGGCACCGTCAAGTGGTCCGGTGCAGTGCCTCACGTCCCCAGTCTTGCCATCAACAAAGACCCCGAGATTTGCGATCCCGAGTCCCACAAGACTCGTGACTTAGAGCGCTTGATCGTGGGTTCTCAGGGCGGCGTCGCCAATACCGTGGTTTTCTTGAAAGACGTTTCAAGTGGCAAGCCGATGGATATACCGGAACCGCGACGCTTCCTCAACCAGAAGGAGTGTCGCTATGAACCCCATATCCTGCTGGTACCCGCGAATGGTCCGCTTCAACTTAAGAGTTCTGATGCTACCCTGCACACCGTTCACATGGATGGGGCCGCGAGCTACAATTTGCCATTCCCCTTCACCAATCAGGTTGTCACCCGCACCATGCAGACTCCGGGTCTGGTCAACGTGAGATGCAACGGCGGTCACACCTGGATGAATGCGGAAATCCTGGTGGTCTCACATCCTTATTACGCCGTGACCGACGAGAGCGGAAACTTTGAACTCACCGATGTGCCACCAGGGAAATACGAGATCGTGGCCTGGCACGAGGGTTGGAAGCTCTTGCGGCAAGAAGGCAGCTTCGACGTACTGACCGAACACAAGGTGCAACGCCCGATTTTTTCAGACCCGAGAACCTGGGAAAAGAATATCAGCGTGGGCGAGGGTGAAACTACGGTCGTGAACTTCGCCCTAACGGACAAATAATCGCGACGCCCGGTACTTTCCTTCTACTCTCTAGAAACCTCAGCCGCCGTAACGTTCTCCCGGCGGCTGAAAACTCACAAGCTAAATCAGTTGTTACGGATGAATCTCCAACAAGGAGTTGATCCTTGCGCCAACCAGGCTGCCCCATCCGGTTACCAGGTCGTAGCCTTTCACTGCGTTGTATCCACCGTTGGTGCCGCTGATTATATCGTGGAAAGCGGCATTGTAGTGGGATCCGATTCCAATATGGTAGAGAGTGGGATTGAGGAACCCGAGAGTGGATTTTCCCTGAGAAACTTCTTGCTGATTGGCCATTGCCAACAAACCGGCCCATTGCGGAGCAGCAAAGCTGGTGCCTCCATTTCCTCCGCCGCAACTCCCGTCATAACAGCTGTATTGGTTGGTGTTTGCTTCTGCGGCGACATCCGGATAATTTCGCAGGGTGGTTGAACCCTTATTCATGGAGTTGATCACTCCCGGAAGCGTTTGATAACTGGGGATGGGAATGCCGTTTTTGGACGGGCTCCCGGCGCTACCGCTCCATCCGGTTTCCGATTGCCAAGGGCCGCCGGGGCCGTTGGTTGTTATGTCCGTCCCGCCGACCGCAGTGATATAAGGATCGTCGGCCGGCCAGACGACATTGCCTGGAGTGCCAGAACCGTTGTCGCCGGTGGCCACGAACACGCTCTGACCCTGCGCGGCCATTTCCTTGAAAATCGGGTCCAGACTTTTCTCATCGTCGCTCCATCCCCAGGAGCAGCTGAGCTGCTTGGCAGTATTGTCGACGGCCATCTGATTGAAGATGGAAACATCGCTGCTTCCCACGTAGACCAGCACCTGGTTTAGGCCAGGCGCCATGCCAACCGCCATCTCGATGTCGATGACCTGCTCACTGTCGTCGCACGTCTTAGGCGGACAATTCAGAGGGACGCCATTCAGCGACACACCGTTGACCGGGACATTGAACGGCTGATTCAGGTTCTTAAAGTAAGTTTGTACATCGCTGATCTCGTATCCAGCATACTCAAACAGACCGACGGCCTGGCCGGCGCCATTGAGTGGGCCAGATCCGTAGTAGGCCGCTCGCATGTCGCTCGCCACATACTGTCCGCCGGGGCCGGATCCCACAGCTTGAATCGATCCTGGGGCGGCCTTTTTGTTCTTGGAACGCGGCAGCGTGAAATTATCCAAGCCTGAAATGTGCAACACGGGAACTCCCAGATCAAGCGAAGGCTCGCGGTCGGGCGAGTAGAAGGTGCGCTTCTCGGTGGGGTGCTGATAGAGGCCGATTTTTACCTGGAAAGCCTTCTCAATGTTTGCGGCAGAGCCTTCAACATCGAGCACCATGTGATTGGCAGCGATGTCCACTACAGAGAGGCCGTTGGTCCGGGCAAACTGGCGGAGGGCTTCATAGCCCTCGGCAGCCGGACCAAATCTCTCGGTGAACTCTGAAACGCTGAGGTAGTGCCGATAGCTGGGGCTTTGAGGGTCGTAGATCTGCTGCAAGAGATCGTTGAGACCGTTCTCATTTCGCAGCGGCAAAGATATAGCCAAGCTAAGACGCTGAGTAGCTGGTAGTTGGCCAACCAGCTGCGCTTTTCCGCTTGCGACTGCCTCCGGCACATGACGTGTCATGGTCAGATGGGACTCGGCTTGGGCGGGGATGGTTACCATCATAGCCGCTACCAACGACAACATTGCTGCCCACCGCACCGTCTCCAGAGTTTGCTTCTTCTTCATCTGACTGTCCTCGTTCCAGATTGATTTTCCAATTTCCGGCCAGCCGATAAAGTACAACGGAATGCCTCTGAATGCAACGCCCAAAGCGGGGTTTCGGGGTCGAGCACGCTAGCCAGCAGGACGCTGATTATAGCAAAAGATCAAGCCGGCCCTGTTGGAGCCGGCTTGAATGGTGGAACGGCCTGATCGCTACGCCTTACTGTACGGCAAAGACCAGGTCGTCGTGATCGTTGTAAGCGCCCGAGGTGCATGAGGACGCTCTTCCCTGATAGCGGAACTGCGCACGAACCGCTTGCAGAGCGCCGGTCGGAAGCGTAAACGTTGCCGACAGGCTCTGCGCTCCCGCCTTAGTGGGCACAATCGTCTTGATGAAAACCCACGAGGGGCTGTTGGCGTTGGCGGTGTAGTAAAGATCTAGAGCGTCAGTGGTGTAAGCGCTGTACGCCCAGACCGTTGCTGTGACCGTCGCCGTGGTTGCGTGCGTCAACGGGCCACCGCTGGTGGAAGCCACCACGATGCGGTCGTTGGACTCATCGGAGTGGAAGGTCCCAGTGGTGCCGTCCGCGCAGGAGTTGTTGATGGTGTTGGGTTGATTGGGTTCCGCGCCGCCCGATATGTGGTCGCGTCCCAGCAGTAGTGACGGACCCGAGTCGCACGAGATGCCCACGGTCGAGCACTCCGGAGCTTTGAGCGTGGAGCTGTAGACGGCGGTTTGGGCTCCGGAGGACGAACTTACCGTCAAGGAGATGTTAGTGCTGTGGCTCAGTGAGCCGGACGTTCCGGTCACGGTTACCGTGGCGGTCCCGACAGTCGCGTTGGCAGCAGCGGTCAACGTAAGAGTTGAGGTTGCGCTGCTATTCGCTGGTGGTGTCACCGGATTGGGAGAGAACGCCGCGGTCACACCACTCGGCAAGCCAGTAGCGGTAAGCGAGGTTGCAGAATTGAAACCGTTCTGACTGGTGATGGTGATGGTGCTGGTTCCGTTGCTGCCTTGTTTTATTGTCAGGGAAGAGGGAGAAGCGCTGATAGTGAAGTTCGGCGTCCCCGCCGGATTGACCGTAAGCGAGAGCGTGGTAGTTGCCATCAGGCTGCCGGACGTGCCGGTGATGGTTACCGTAAAAGTTCCGGTAGTGGCCGAGCCACTGGCTGTCAGCGTCAGGATGCTGGTTGTGCTGGTGGGGTTGGGATTGAACACGGCAGTCACGCCGCTAGGCAGACCGGACGCGGTGAGAGTAACGCTGCCGGTGAATCCGCCCAGGTCGTTCACTGTGATGGTACTGGTGCCTCCAGCACCGCCCTGGGTGATGGTCAAGCTGCTGGGCGAATCCGAAAGCGTGAAGCTGGGTGATTCGGATCCCGCCAGTGCGTTGATCAGGTTCTGTCCGTTCGGGCTGCCCCATCCGGTTACCAAGTCATAGCCTGTAACGGCGTTGTACGATTTTCCTTTGCCGTTATTGTTATTTCCGCTAGTGATGTCGTGGAAGTCGCTGGTGTAGTTGGAGCCTTCAGCGATCGGGTAGATAATGGGGTTCAGAAAACCCAGGGTTGAGTTGCCGTTGGCTACCACCTGCTGATTGGTCAGCGCCAGAAAACCGGCCCAGCGCGGCGCTGCGAAGCTGGTGCCGCCCCAGTCTCCCGCACAGGAACCCTGATCGCACAGGTAGTTGTCGAAATTGCCTTCAGCAGCCACGTCTGGAAGATTGCGGATAGTGGTAGAAGCCTGGTTGGAAGAATTGGCCACCCCCACCTGCCAGCTTGGAATGGCGAAGCCATTGTCAGCGGGGCCGCCGCTGCTGTCCGCCCATGCTGTTTCCGATGCCCATGAGCCACCCGCGCCGTTGGTGGTCAAGTCGGTTCCGCCGACTGCCACCACATAGACAGATTCCGCGGGATAACTTTCATCGGTCGCGTTGTTGCCGGTATATGCACCAGCATCTCCTGACGCGACGAACATGTTCTGACCCTGCGCTGCGAATTCCTGGAAGATGGGATCGTCGTCGGTGGTGTCATCCGGATTCCAGCCCCAGGAGCAGCTTAGTTCTTTGGAAATGTTGTCAGTGGCCATCTTGTTGAACATGTCTTTGTCACCCACGCCGATGGAAGTCGTGCCGGGTGCAATATAAACGCGGACCTGACTCATGCCAGGAGCCATGGCAATCGCTTGTACGATGTCGAGAACCTGCTCGCCATCGTCGCCGTCTGAGCCGCCGTTGGCGCCGTCGATCAGCACGTTATTGATGGGTACGTTGTATGACACTCCGTCAAAGGTGGCCGTCACATCACTCATGTTGTAGCCGTCAAACTCGCATAGACCGACTGATTGGCCGGTGCCGGTTAGCGCAGTGCCGCCATAGTAGGCTGCCCGCATGTCGCCGCCGAGAAACGCGCCACCCGGGCCCGAGCCGCCGGCGTTACCGTGGAACGCTTGCCCACCCGGAGCTCTCTTCAGCTTGGAGTGCGGTATGGAGAAATCGTTCAGACCTGCGATGTGCGTGACTGGCACGCTCAGATCGAGGGAAGGTTCGCGATCCGGTGAATAAAAGGTTCGGTTTTCCGTCGGATGCTGGTAAACCTTCATCGTCACATGGAAGGCTTTTTCGATTTGCGCTACCGTGCCATTGATATCCACCAGCAGGCGATTCGGAGGTGTGTCGGTCACGGTAAAGCCGTTGGCCTTGGCGAAACTGACCACGGTTTGATAATCCTGCGCGGTTGGGCTGAACTGTTCGGTGAACTGGGCAACGCTGAGAAAGTGTCGATAATCGGGGCTGGATGCGTCGTTGATCCGGCTTAATAGGCCGGTCAGATCGCTTTGGTTACGGAGCGGCAGCGTGATGGCCAGGTTCAGGCGTTGAGTGGGCGGGAGCAAACCTACTGGGGCTGCTTGCCCGCTGGCAACCGCGGGACGGACGTGATTATGCAAGACTTGCAGGGGCTGTTGGGCTAGTCCCGGGATTGCGAACACCAAGAACGCGGCTGCGCAGACTAGAGCAGCCAGTGTCATCTGGGGGAGGGAATGCTTTCTCATGTTCTTATCCTGTCCTGTTCTAGAGATGTGAACACCTGGCCAGACCCGCATATTAACGCAGCAGGGGTGTCTTTGTGCAGGATTTTGTAGAGTGTTCCGGAAATGGAAATAACAAGAGTGTGTTGGAACCGGTGAACGGATTGAGATTAATTCATTGAAACGACAGGATTACTCCCCCACACTGACCTGGCTGGCGCGATCGGCTGCTTTCACTTCTTTGCGGATGTTCCTTTAGTGACCTCCTCGTACCAGAGACGGTGATGGGTTCTTGCCCATGTGGTCGTAACTTCTCCGCGGATGATGGAGGTAAATCCACCACGGACCATGGCCGTACCCATGTAAATGTGAATAATGAAGCCACCGATGGTCGCCAAAGCCGCGACCACATGTACCGTGATCGCCGTGTAGCGCAGCCAGCGCAGACTCCACGGAATGGATTCGACGAACCATAGGCCCAGGCCCGAAATCACCAGCAGGATCACGCCATAAAACATCAGCCAGAAGAATAATTTCTGGCCGTAGTTAAAGCGGCCTTCAGGCGGCAGTTTTTCGTCTTCATTTTCGATGTAGTACCGCATCGCCTTCGACCAACGCCGGTCGGCGTCGGTGATGCGCATGTCGCCAAACCACATCTTGTACATCCAGAACACCGAGAGAGCGAAGCCCACGCCGAACCAGGGGTGCCAGAAGCGGGCTGTGGGGCCGCCGCCAACCAGCGTGGCCAGCCAATACATGTAAGGAGACCAAAAGGCTAGCCCGGTGATCAGGCAATAGATGTAACTCAAAGCGGCGAGCCAGTGATGAACCCGTTCGTCGAGCGAGTAGCGGCAAATGACGCCTTCCGGTTCGCGCCCGGTCGTCCGGGAGGAGACAACGTGGGAGGTGCTCACGGCTGTCCTCCGTTCTCTTGCTTGGTGGCATCGACCGTCTTGGGGCCGAAGCGCAAGTAGTGCATAGTCACCCCTACGATGCCGCCCAGCATGGCGAGATTTCCGATCCACTTCGCCGGACCTTTCCAGAAGCGGACTACCCATGGAACGTGTGGGTCTTTGGGCAATCCGCCGTATGCCTCGGGATTAGTAGCATCATGCAGCACATAGATGACGCCCGTTCCGCCGACACCTGCGGGATCGTAGACCCCGGCTTTCTCGAAGCCGAAGTTCTCGCGAAGCTGGGTTGCTCGCTTCTCGGCGACGTCCATCATGTCTTCCTTGGTGCCAAAGTGCAGACAGCCAGTGGGGCACGACTTGATGCAGGCAGGTTCCAGTCCCTCGCTCACCCGGTCCACGCAAAGCGTGCACTTGAACATCTTCTTGGTCGCGGGATTGAACTTGGGAATATCGAACGGGCAGCCACTGACGCAGTATCCGCAACCGATGCAATTCTGCTGCTGAAAGTCGACGATGCCGTTGGTGTATTGCACGATGGCACCGTCGGCAGGGCAGGCCGCGAGGCAGCCGGGATCGGCACAGTGCATGCACTGATCTTTGCGCATGAGCAGACTGATGGTGCCGTCGGAGTTCTCATGCTCGTTGAACTTGATCAGGTTCCAGTATTTCCACGTCGTCTCCGGCATGGTCTGGTAGCTGTTATCGAAGACGGTGTCGGTGAACTCGTATCCGTTCCATTCGAGGCAGGCGACTTCACAGGCTTTGCAGCCGATGCAGGTTGTGGTGTCCACCAGTTTGCAGACCTGATAGTCGCGCTCGACGCCTTCCCCAGGTGCGGGTCCGGCGTGGCCGGAGATTCGTTTGATCGCTAATGTCGCCTGGCTCATAAACTATGCCTTTTCGAGCTTGACCAGAAAGCCCTTGAACTCCGGCGTAAATGCGTTGGGATCAATCACTGTCGGCGTCAGCCGGTTGAGCAGAGTTCTCGCGTTCTTGCCCTCGTCTTCCTGAATACCGCGATAACCCTGGTGAATCGGAATGCCGATTTGGTAGACCTTCTTGCCGTCGATCATCATCGGCCGAATGCGCTTAGTAACGAATGCCCTGGCTACGTAGTAGCTGCGCGCGCTGGTGACTTTCACTTTGTCATTGCCCTTGATGCCGAGCTCGGCCGCCAACTCCACGGGGATCTCGACGAAGGCTTCGGGAATAAGCTGCACGTTCATCGGATTGTTCTTGGTCCAGTAGTGGTACTGCTCGGTGAGCCGGTAGGTGGTGCAGATAATGTTGAAGCCGTCACCGGGGGCCGCGTACTTATCCGCTGGCGTCTTGAGCTTCTTGACCACCGGATTGTTCGACTGTTTCGGGTGCAGCACGTTTTCTACCGGACTCTCGATCGGCTCGTAATGCTCGGGCATAGGGCCATCGGCAAACAGGCCCAAAGGCGCAAATATCCGGCCCACGCCTTCCGCGTTCATGATGAACGGACCCATGTGGTCCTTCGGGTGAGAGTCCGGCTTAAAGTCAGGCACATCGTTGCCCACCCAGGATTGCGCGGACTCGTTCCACCAAACTTGCTTTCGGGTCGCATCCCAGGGCTTGCCGGATGGATCGCAGGAGGCGCGGTTGTATAGCACCCGGCGATTCGCCGGCCATGACCACGCCCAGTTCTGATAAATACCCTGGCCGGATGGGTCTTCCGTGCCGCGACGCGCGAGCTGATTTCCGGCCTCGGTCCACGCCCCGGCATAAATCCAAATCCCGCAGGAAGTTGTGCCGTCGTCTTTCAGCCAGGCGAAACCGGGCAATTGCTGACCCTTCTTGATCGTTACCTGGGTTTTGGGGTCGATGAGATCGGCGAGCGCCTTGCCATTCATCTCCTTGGCCAAATCTGTGAGTGCCGGATGCTGCGCATTCACATAAGGCCAAGTCAGATTCACGATCGGGTCAGGGAACTTGCCGCCTTCCTTCTGATAAAGCTCACGCACCTTTAAAAAGATTTGCGCCACGATGTCCTGGTCCAGGCGGCAATCGCCCGGAGGCGGGACGGCGGCGTTCTTCCACTGCAACCAGCGCGCCGAGTTGGTCATCGACCCGTCTTTCTCGGCAAAGCCCGCACAGGGCAGGCGATAGACGGTGGTGTTGATGGTCTTCATTTCCTCGGTTGTAATTCCCGGGGATTTCCAGAATTCGCTAGTCTCATCGGGATAAATCTCGCCGACAACCAGGAAGTCGGCTTTCTTCAGCGCGTCGATGTTTTTCTGCGAGTCCGGCCCAATCGCAACGCCGTTCATGCCGAACGCGAACATTCCCTTCACCGATCCGCGATACATGTTGTCCCAGATCTGAGTCCAGGAATAATTACGGTCCACCTTGGGCATGTACTGGAAGGCGTAGTCGTTCTCTTTTGTCGCCGCGTCTCCGAAGAAGGCCTTCAAGTACGAGATGGCGAACTTCGGCGTGTTCGAGTAGTAGTTAAAGGAATCCCACGGCGCCGGCTTGGAGGCGGTGGGCGTGATCCGTTTCAACCAGGCAGCCAGATCAGTGTCGGTCGGGTTCGGTACCTTCAGGTAGCCGGGCAAAGTGTCGAACACTCCGCCCATGTCGGTGGCGCCCTGAATATTGGAGTGACCGCGAAGGGCGTTCACACCGCCCCCGGCGCGCCCGATGTTCCCGAGCAGCAACTGCAAGATTGCCGCAGTGCGAATGATCTGGGTGCCGAAGGTGTGCTGCGTCCACCCCACTGCGTACATAATGGTGGCCACCTTCTTCATGTCACCATCCTTGCGGATAGAGGTGAACAAATCGGCGGCTTTCAGGAAATGGTCTTTAGGGATGCCGGTGATGCGCTCGACCATTTCCGGCGTGTAGCGAGAATATTGCTGCTTTAACAACTGAAAGACGCATCGCGGATGCTGCAAGGTAAGGTCATAAGCTACCTTCGCAGGCATTCCGGGCAAAGGCGGTGGCGTTCCGGGGGCAGGCGGAGCAGCCTTCGCGACCGCGTGCGTGGGCGTCTCACCGCCTGCATCGTTACCTTCCTCGTAGTTCCACGAAGACCGGTCGTACGTCTGCGAGGTAGCATCGAATCCGGAATAGAGTCCGTCTTCGGGCAGCTTGAAGCCTTCCTTTACGATAAACGCCGCGTTGGTGTAGTTGGCAAGATATTCTTTCGCAATGCGATTGTTTTCGATCGCGTAGTGGAGCATTCCGCCTAGAAATGCAATGTCCGATCCCGCGCGAATCTGAAGGAACAGATCCGAGGTGGAAGCGGTGCGCGTGTAGCGCGGATCGACTACGATCAGCTTGGCGTTACGAGTCTTCTTGGCCTCAATGGCCCACTTGAAACCGCAGGGATGGTTCTCGGCGGGATTACCGCCCATGACCAACATCATGTCGGCATTCTTAATGTCGACCCAACCATTGGTCATTGCCCCTCGTCCAAAAGTTGGTCCCAAACTTGAGACCGTAGGGCCGTGTCAAACCCTGGCCTGGTTTTCTATATAGGTAAGCCCCAGGCTGCGCATGGTCTTGACGACCAGGTAGTTGAATTCATTGGTGTCAGTGCAGCCGCCGATCCAAGCCATGCTCTCGCAGCGGTTTACAGTGCGTCCGAGTGAGTCTTTTTCAATGAAAGTGTCGTCGCGAGTCTTCTTCACGCGGTTGGCGATCTCGTCAATGGCCTGCGCCCACGCGATGTCTTCCCAATGGTCTGAACCGGGCCGGCGGACCTGTGGCTTCAACAGCCGACGGGGATTGAGGATGTCCTGCTCGAGCGAAGCCCCCTTGGGACAAAGCGTTCCGCGATTGATGGGATGGTCCGGGTCGCCCTCGACGTGAATCACCTGCGGCGTTACGTTCTTGGCTTTATCGCCAATCGTGTAAATGAGGACGCCACAGCTCACAGAACAATATGGACACGTGGATCGCGTCTCAGTGGCACGGGCGATCTTGAGTTCTTTGAGCTGCGCAACCGCGGGAGTCAGATCAAATCCCAGGAGGGAGATACCCGCTCCACCAACGAGCGCGCTCTTGAGGAAGGTTCTGCGGGAGAGTTCCATGTGCATCCTCCGACCGCTTTAATCGCAAACCTACATCAGAACCACGAGAACGGACACAAAAACTTATCGGGAAATATAGTCCTCGGGCTGGGCCAGAGTCAAACCACGGCGCGGCGGACGACAGGAGTCCGGGCCACGCAGTTGCTTGCTCCGACTGAAAGCCCCATAATCGCCCGGTGGCCAAGAATGCATGGCAGCAGCGTATTCGGCGGGCTGAACAACTCGCCGCACAATATCCCTTTGCAGCTAAAATCCTCGGCTTCTACATCCAGGTGGCCCGATTTCAGCAGAGCCTCCATCAAAGGCTTGAGAGCGCATCTCAGAAGAAAACCGAAGCTTCGTTATCCGGTCCACTGGACTCTCCGGAACTGCTCGCCAGCTTCCCGGCATTTCTCTCTCTAGTGGAAGAAAAAGCACCGTCCCAGTTTGCGAAAATCGCAAACGATCTTTGCCACTCATCATCTAGCGTGTGGTCTGAGCTGCTCAACCACTGCTGGGTCAGCATTAGCGAGCCCGACGTTCCCGAAGAATACCTGGCGCTGGCTTTTCTTCAGCCCTACGCCGAGTTCACCCGCTTGCGGGCGGGCTTGCAACTCAACAGTTATAGCCGCGCGCTATGCCCGTTCTGTAATCGGAGGCCCACCCTTGCCGTACTTCGCCCGCAGGGTGATGGCGCGCGGCGCAACCTGGTCTGTGGCTTTTGCCTCTGCGAATGGGAATTCCGCCGCGTCGTCTGTGCCGGATGCGGCCAGGAAGACCAAGCCAAACTCCCGGTCTACACTGCCGAACAATTCCCCCATATACGCGTCGAGTGCTGCGACGCTTGCCATACTTACGTCAAGTCCATCGATCTCGCGAAGTACGGCTTGGCGAACCCGCTGGTGGATGAACTCGCTTCGGTCCCACTCGATCTCTGGGCGCAGGAACGCGGCTATGCCAAAGTCCGTCCGAACCTGCTCGGAATGTGAACATGACGAAGGTCTCGTTCACAATTCCGAGGACGTTGGGTTAGATCCGCAAGCCTGCGCTATCAACGCGCCGGAACCAGAGCACTGTCCGTTACCAGCGGCTCTGCGGGAGCGGCACCGTTCTTTACCAGGTCAGTCTTAACTTCGACCTTCTGATTCGCGATCGGATTGATGTCGGTCTCAAAAATCTGGTAGCCAGGAAGGGCAATTCTTATCTGATGCGTTCCCGGTCCAACCAGCATTCCTCGGCCTGCACCCTCAAATTCGCCTACATGGCCAACGAAAAGTCCGTCCAAGAAAACTGCCGCCCTTGATGGATGTACTGTGATCTTAACGGTGGCCGTCACCGCAGGAAGCGGACCGGTAGGCGCTTTTTCCATGACTACATTCACCATCTGTTTCTCTCCAGGCTGGACCTGGACCCGTTCGGTGAAATCCTGGTAGCCGTCCTGACGTACCGTAACAATGTGTTCGCCGGGTAAGAGCAGAACTTTCTTCGATCCCTTAAGCTCTTTCAGGTACCCGACGTACTCTCCATCCACCCAGACTCCCGAAGTCTTTTCGACATGGGATTTACCTTCGAACTGAATCTCTCCCATCACATGGTTCTCGGCATTCGCCACGTGACTAAGAAGTAATACAGGAACCACTAGCAAGATCCACAGAGTTGTATGTATTCGTTGGAGGAAATTTCTCATGATGGGCCTCCTTGCCACTCATAGGAGTAGCAGTAGGCCTGCCAAACCCCATAAGTGGTTGAATCGGGAAGATACTGGCGAGGATTCACTTTACTAAGATCCGACCCCCGCTAGGAAGAATGTTCGAGCGGCGGTAAAAATTGCTAGCACAGAATCCCTCAACATCACGCCAACGGTCACAATCCAGTTGTCTGGTAACGCAGCATGGCCAGGGCAAGACGATACTCGTACCCCGCCTGCGCGCTGCCAATCTCCGCTTGTGTTTGCTGGAGTTGTGCCTGGCTGAGTTCGACGATGGAACTTAAACCGAGTTTGTACCTGGTCTGGGCCAGGTCCAGCGCCAGGTTTGCCTGGGCCAGCAGTTGTTCGTTCACACTGACGCGGTCGTAGGCTGTATTGGCATTCAGCCAACTGGTGCGCACATCTCGCGAAATCCGGTTGCGAAGATCGGCCAATCTCTTAACTGTGGCCTGGGCTTGCAAATCGGATTCGTGGGATTTCGCGGTATAAAGGAATCCGTTGAAAATCGGGACCTGCATGTTTACACCGACCGCACCATACTCACTCTGAATGTGGTCATCACGAAACGGCGCGTCACCAATCGCGCCCAGCGCGCTGATGGTTGGCAGCAACTGATCCCGATCCGCCCGGTGTAGCTTTTCCGCCGATTGCGATTCGAACTCCAAACTGAGAATTTCCGGACGTACGCTGAAGGCATCCGCGATCAACTGATCAACATCCGCAGCTGGCGGCATGAGTGGTTCGGCGTCTTCCGCGAGGACAAAGTTTTGTAACGTGGAGTATCCCAGAATTGCCGAAAGGCTGGCCATTGCGGACTTGTCATTATTCAGGGCATCGAGGTACAGAAGCTTCGCTTGGGCGAGATTTACATTGGCAAAACTGAGGTCAAGATCTGACTTCAGTTTGTTCTTAGTCAAAGCCCCAACCTGATCGGCCAGCAATTGGCGGGAAGCTACAGTTTGTTCTGCCACCCTCAGTACGGCGTGAGTCTGAAGGGTTCCGTAAAAGGCTTGATCTACCGCTAGCAGCACTTGTTCTTTGGTCGCGACAGCGTTCTGGTTCTCAGCTTGAGCATGGAGACGCGCACTTGCGACTAAATTGGTGGTATGGCCAAAGTCCGTGATGAGTTGGCTAACACTCGCGCCCGCGGCGGCACGAGGAAATATCTGGGAATTGGTTAGCCCACCGGCGGTGATCCGGCTGTCTTCCCGCGAATCGACTCCTGTAAAGTTGGCATAAGCCTGCGGCCAAAGACTCGACCGAACTTCCCGCGTCACCTGCTGCGATGCCAGCGCTTGGAGGCGGGCTACGGAAATCGCTGGATTATTCTTGAGAGCGATCGCTTCGGCATCTTTCACGGAAAGATGGGCTGCGTTCGTGGAGCTTTGAGCACGCTGCGACGCCATGCTTTGCGCGTCCGCAGGCGCAGCAAACGAACCCATTGACCTGTCAGATGGGTTCTGGAGAATGATTGTCGATTGAGCAACGCACAGCGTCGACACCACCAGACCACTCAGCAGATACATCGATCTCCATTTCATACAGACTGCTCCTCCCGCTGATCTTTTTCTTTTCCGTGAACCATGAGATAGACCGCCGGCACCAGGAAGATCGTGACCACTACCGAAACTGCCAGGCCTCCAATCACGGCGCGGGCCAGAGGAGCGTATTGCTCGCTGCCGGTCTCGATACCCAGCGCCATCGGAAGCATGCCCAACAAAGTAGCCAGCGAAGTCATGAGAATGGGCCGCAACCGAATCTTGCATGCCCGGACCAGCGCATCTTGCACGGAAAAATCTTCCTTGCGCAATTGACGGGCAAATTCAACAATCAAGATACTGTTGGAAACCACGATCCCGGTCATCATGATGACTCCCATCAGCGACATAATGTTGAAAGTGCTATGAGTGAGCCAGAGGATCAGGACCACTCCCGCCAGACCTGGAGGAATCGCCATAAGAATGATCAGTGGATCGATGAAGGAAGAGAATTGGGCCATCAAGACGAGATAGACGAGCACGATGGCAAGCGCGAGGCCGATAGAAAAGCGTTTGAATGACTCCTGCATTCCGACCACCGATCCGAGCACGTTGACACGCATGTTCTCCGGCAACTTCGTATGATTGACGATCTTGTTGACCTCGCCGTTTACCCCGCCTAACGCCTCCGTCGACGGCATCACAAAAATGTCGATGACGCGCTGGAGCTGGTAATGGTCCACCTCCGTCGGCGTGTTGATCGATTTGATGTCCGCGACCGACTGCAACGGCGTGTAATTCGGGATATTGGCGGCCCGCAGTGGAATCTGTTTGAAGTCTTCCATACTCATGTTCTGAATCTGCTTGTCGAAATACTGCACGGTTAGCATGTAGTTGTTGCCGGTCTCGGGATCGATCCAGTAGCTGGGTTCGATCACGCCATTGGAGGTCAGTGCGGTAATGACGTTGTCCACCACCTGCTTGGGCGATAGTCCAAGCAGGCTGGCTCGTTCGCGGTCAATATTGAGTTGCAGCCCGGGGTAACGGAGATCCTGGGGGATGAGCACGCTGCTTACACCTGGCTTGCTTCGGATCTCTCGCGCAATGTCGGTGGCTATTTCAAACGCGCCGTTCAGGTCGTTGCCTTTAACCTGGATATCGATCGGCGCCGGTAACCCCAGGTTGATCACGCTATCGACCAGTCCGCCGGCCTGGAAATACGTGTTCAACTCCGGCAGGTCGTCCGCAAGTTTGCGGCGAACCCTGCGCATGTATTCATAGCTGCCGACCGAGTGATCTTCCTGCAGACTCACCTGGACAAATGCCGTGTCCATAGCGGAGTTGCTGGTGTAGATCGCTGACAAATCCGGTGTGATCCCTATGTTGGAGACGATCATGCCAAGATCATGTGCAGGAATAACCTGGCGAATATCTTGTTCGACGCGTGCGATGTATTGATTACTGACCTCGAGGCGGGAACCGCTCGGGGCCTTCACATTGATCACGAATTGACCGGGGTCGGTGCGGGGGAAATAGGCGGTTCCGACGAACGGAAAAATTCCAATCAGGACTACAGCAATGCCGCCGAGAATCAGAGCCACGGTTCTCCCCGGCCGCGCCAGGGCGCGAGTCACCCAAATCTCGTACCGCTCCAAAAGACGGTGGAAAAGCTCGTTAAATCGGCCAATGAACCGATGGAATAACGATCGCGAAGCAGCCTTATTTTCTGAATTTTGGTCAATCTCTTCCTCCATGTCACCGAGACGGATGAAGTTTGCGCAATAGAGCGGCACTACCGTCATGGCGAAGATGTAAGAAGCAAAAATGGAGAGAACCACACCCAAAGCGAGATCAATAAAAAGATATCGGCTAACGCCGTAGAAAAAGGTCACCGGAAAAAATACGATGGATGTCGTAGAGGTCGCAGCCAGCACCGCCAGTGAGACCTCCATCCCTCCTTTTTCCGCCGCCACTGCCGGAGGCTCGCCGATTTCCATGTAACGGAAGATATTTTCCAGTACTACGACCGAGTCGTCGATGAGGCGGGAAAAAGCCAGCGCCAGCCCGCTCAATAGCATCACATTGATCGATCCACCCATGACATTCACGATCAGGAAACACACGAGCGCGGAAAGAGGAATCGACAGGAGCACAGCCACCGTTGCCCGAGGACTTCCCAGAAAAACCAGAATCATGATGCCGGTCAGCAGCAGCCCGATTCCGCCTTCCTTTAACACATTTTGAATCGCACTCTTGACGAAAATGGATTGATCGAAGACCACCGCCGTCTTGAGGGATTTCGGAATGTCCACCAGGTCTGTAATCGCGGCCTTGATTCCGTTCACGATGGTGATGGTGTTGCTGTCCCCGCCCTGCTTGAGTACCGGGATGTAGACGGATTGCTGTCCGTCGATGCGAACGATGTTGGTTTGGATGGTGCCTGAGTCCTTGGCCTCGCCGACGTCAGCAACCATCACTGACGCGTTGCCCACTGTCTTCAGGGGAATGCGGTTGATCTCTTCGGTATTTGGCAATTGCGCGTTGGCATAGATGTTGAAATCCTTGGGTCCTATGCGAACGTCGCCAGCGGGAAGAATGAGGTTTGATTCATTCACCGCATGCACCACGTCCATCAAACTGAGTTGGTGCGCCTCAAGCTTTACTGGATCGACGTACACCATGATCTGGCGATAACGGCCGCCGAACGGCTGAGGCACAGACGCGCCGGGAACGTTTGCGATCTGATTACGGACCTGGAATTGAGCGAGGTCTTTAAGACGAGTCTCATCCAGGCCTTGCCCCTTCAGCGTTACCAGACAAACAGGAAGGCTAGAAGCATCGAACTTCAGCACGACCGGGGGCAATGTGCCTTGCGGGAGACGCCGAAGGTCCGCCAGGGCCAGGTTCGCGATATTGCTCAGCGCGGCGTTTCCGTCGGTTCCCGGCGTGAAGTAAATCTTGATCAGGCTGACGCCCGTGAGAGAGCGGGATTCGATGTGATCGATGTTGCTTCCCAGCGTGAAAAAGCGTTCAAACGTGTCGGTGATGTCAGCCTCAATTTGCTCGGGTGGCATTCCAGAATAGAAAGTCGCTACCACCACCACCGGAATCTTGATCTGCGGGAACAAATCTACCGGCATCCGCACCACGGTGGTGATCCCAACCACGGCAACCACCAGACAAAGCATGATGATGAAAAACGGGTATTTCAGAGCGAATTTGGGCATTACTTTTGCTCTCCCGTCTGATCATCCCCCGTGTCACTCGATTCCGTCTCCAGTTTCGGTTTCACCACTTCTCCGATCTGGTAGTTCGATTGGCCGCCGACGATCACCTGCTCCTTTTCCGAGAGGCCGTGCAGAATTTCCGCACGATCGGAGGTTTGCTCCCCTAACTCCACCGCCCGTCTTTGCACACGGCCCTGCCCGTCCACGACCAAGACGTAATGCCCGTTCGCGCCCTGGACGACCGCTTGTACGGGCACGGACAATGCATTCTCTTTGCGGTCTAGTTCAATCGTGGTGTCAGCGTACATGCCGGGAGTAAGGGACAAGTCGGCATTTTCGACATCGATCTCGGTTTCCATGGTGCGGGTGTCCAGGCTGATCGACCGCGTGAACCGAACCACCTTGCCGGAGAAAGTCCGCCCGATCGCTTTAACGTCAACCTGCACCGCGGCACCCATGTGGATGTAATGAACCGCGGACTCCGGCACCGGCAAACGCAGCCGCAAAACATCGCTTTGGGCCAGCTTTACCAGTGGCATCGACTGCGTGTTTGAGGCCGTTCCTGCCTGAATGAGGGCGCCCGTATCCGCATAGCGCCAGGTAATGACGCCGGTCAGCGGGGCGGTGACCGTGGCATACGCAGCCAAGGCCCCCACCCGCATACGGTCTGCGTCGGCTACTGCGGTTTGCTGCTTGGCCGCCGAGAGGGCGGCTTTTGCCGCGTCGATTTGGGCCCCGGATGCGAGGTCTTTGGCGCGGGAGTCATCCAGTTCCTGCTCGGCAATCAATCCGGGGCGAGCCGTGGCGGCTTGTTGCAAGCGAGTGTAGGCAGCATGCAACGCGGAATAGTCGGACTCGGCGCGAATGACTTCGTTTTCGGCGCGAACGACTTCGTCTTTACTGTGGAGAAGCTCCGCCTGGGTTCCCTTTAGCTGGGCATCCAATTCCGGGATTTCAAGTACTGCCAGCGTCTCACCGGCGCGCACCCGGTCGCCGATGTCCACATAAATGTGTTGCACATAACCGGAAACTTTCGCGTGCACCTCAATTTCCTGATAAGGCTGGAATTGGCCTGCCAAGCTAAGCGTATTCGAGAGCACACCCCGCTTGGCTATGGCCACGGCCGCGGTCGGGACTTCTGCGGCCTTGGGATCAGCGTCGCGATCTCTGACCCGATACTCGATAGCAGCAATGAGCACGACCAGAGCCAGACCCCCTACCGCAATCAAGACATACCGTTTATTCATGGGTACCTTCATTAATCGTGGATATCAGTCTCAGCAGCCACGCGGGTCGGTTTTACAGCCAATTCCCAAGCCTCACACGTCGCCCGAGTAGCCGAGTCATCAGTTAGAGAGCGTCATTCCTGGTCGGCAGCCTTGCAGTGCTTCGAGATCATACGGATGTCTGTCTGCACATCTGCGATTTGTAACGGGACCCCATCCACGCCGTGCACGGTATCGCTGGGATTACTGCCAGATTTCTCCGGTCGCACGCCGGTCTTGATTGTGCCCGTTAGCATTCTTCCCTTTACTTCCACATTGTGATGGAGATAGCTGTCGAGTTTGTTTCCGACGCCTTTCAGTACATACACCATGCTGCTGCTATCTTCCACCAGAACATAGTTCCCGCGGTCACCGTCGAGACAACCACGGACCGTGGAAACGTGGTGTGGTGGGGCTGTGCTGTCGTTACCAGACGCAGGCATAGTAGCGGATTGTTGCGCGACCGCTCCCACTGTGACGAGCAGAAAGGCCGTAAACACAATCAGATTCTTGGTTCGGTTCATACAAGTCCTCCTTTGACCTTGCTTCGACTTAACTGATGGTAGGATATTTGGCCGGTCGATGCCGCTGGTGCGGTTTCTGCGCACACCTCGTCTTTCACCCGTCTGTGACCCACGATTCCCATCATCACTTCTTCATCGTTGAAAGGCAGGCTGACGTACATGATGTGTTTTCGCAGGCGCACATCTATCTCGTGATTGGGAGCAAATGCGGACGGCAGGTATTTTAACGCGGATTCGTAACGGCCGACGTATACGTTGCAGTTCAGACGGATCGAGATATCGTAAGCGTAGTCGCGCCCCTGCAGGGGCGCATCGCTCGGGTTATCGCCGACGTAGTTCGAAGCGGGAACGTGCTTCGTCACGCTTACGACGGTGGCGGTCTGGTATCCGGCCTCCGTTTGTTTTGCCAGGGTGGGCAGTGAGATCAACAAAACCAAATACACGACCCCTGACAGCAAAAGTCCTTTTCTCATGGCATCCTCCAGGGCGACCCAGATCCCCCCGGAATAGGCAACCCTTGGATGCGTTGCCGGTCCTCCGGGAAAACCTGACTGGTTCGAATTCAGTTGTGCTTCGGGCACGTGGTCGCGAGCCGCATTACCTCAGTCAAAGACCAAGGCGAAATTAAACAACAACTTAGAGATTCGCAGGAAGGATTAGCAGGAAGGAGGAGGTCGATTGTAGAGGTTATCTTCGATCAAAAGGAGAGCGGGAATCGGTGGGCCAGCGGGCGCAACATGCGGGTAAGACACGGGAGCCAGCTGGGCCGTATAAACGAGAATCGGCGGTACCCACCGCGCGGCATCCCGCACCATATGTTGCCGCATGGCTTGGGTGGTGTTGGAGTGTACGGTAACGCCTTGAGGAGTCGTATGGTGGAAGGTGCGTGTCGCAAGACTAATAATCAGAGAAAACATCACCAGACCAATAAGCGCCCCGCGCCACGAAAGCGCCGAGCCCGCCATGAGGTCTGCTTTTCCCGTTTTCTTCATCGTCCGACCACCAACTCCGCGATTATACCCCCAACGAATCAAAAGCAAGGTTACCGAAGCCACCCATCCCCTGTAAGTAGGAGGTATTGTGCCCATAAAAAGGTTGTTTCTAGCGCACTTCCGTGCTCTTAGCCAAGGAGTCCACCTTGCGAAAAGGGCCGACTGCGAGAAATCAAGGCCCGCCGATAAGCGACTAAATACAAGAAAAGCGGGGAGCTTGCGCTCCCCGCTTAGCGGCTGGTGACGACGCCCAAGCGATTGTTAGAAAGGAAGACCAGGCAGCTCGGTAGTGCCTTCCTGCTGGACAGCTTCCAGTTGGTTGGGATTGAGTCCGAGGGCGTTCAGAATGGTGGGCGCAATCTGGCGGGTTTCAACCTGGCTGTTGAAGGTTGAGGGTTTAAGTGCGGGATTTGAAACCAGCAGCATGACATTACGGTCATCATTCGCAAAGCCGCCGTGCTCGGCAATCTTTGCCTTGCCGCCGGTGTAAATGACTCCCACGTTGGGCGCCACGACGATGTCAGGCGTTCGGGAATCCACTAAGGGATCGTTGAAGATCAGATCGAGTGCGGGACCGGCAAAGATTTCTCCCTGTCCGAACAAGCTCTCGTTGGCAGCAAGTAGTGCGACGTCAGCCGTGGTCTGGGTCTGATCAGCTAGCCACAACAACGAGACATCATCTTCGTCAGCCTGTACTACTGGGAAACCAGGCCCAACGCCACCGGGGGAGAGAACCTGGGATGGTGGTTCGTCCGCCGGGTTATCCGCGGGGATGCGCAGAACCCGATTCGGGTCGATGGGCGATTGACCATGCTTGGCGGAAACCACAATCAGAGTTGAACTTAACAGACCCTGTTTGCTGAGTTCGCTGATCATACTGCCAATAGCGGCGTCGACGTACTCAACTTCCTGCTGCATGGACGCGCTGGGCGTGCCCATGGGATCGAGATATCCCCCGGTCTGGCTAAAAGCTGGATTGGTCGGCGGATTTTTCTCGACCAGCTTTTCTCCCACGCTGACCGCTTGGAAATTCATCCCGAACAGGGCGGGAACGGGCGCTGAACTCTTTCCGTTGTGGGTCTTGCCGTCGATCTCATTGAGAATGGCTTCAACCTTCAGCGAGTCGTAGCACTGAATGTTCTGGAAGCTGTCCGTCCAGGCGTTGGTAGGTTGGGCGTCGGCGGGATCTGGCAACGGATTGCACCCCGGCACCTGGGGCAGGTTCACTGGGATGGAGTTGATTTCTGGTGACCACAAATCAACAACTCCGTCTCCGGTTGGGCCGTTGGTGAAGTCGTAGGAAGGATGCTTGTCAGACCAGGCGGTGTAGCCGCCAGAGTTGTGAACCACGTTGAAAATCGTGTTGACGCGGATGTAGCTGTGGGGATAAACGGGCTTGCAGCCATTGCGGGGGTCGCGCGGCAGATACTTTGGATTGATGCCGTTGATTCCCTCATCGCCGTTGATCCGACCGGCATCAAGCTTCTGAAGGTCGTAGTCGATCTCTTCGTCGAAGCCGACCTGGGTCCCAATCACCGAGGGGCAGAGTTTAGGGCCGCCGATGATGCCGTACGGAGTGGTTTCGTAAGGCGGCGAGAGTGACCGATCATAGTTAACGTCGTAGAACATACCGGCGGAGCGCGGCGTGCCGCCGGTAATCTGTGCAGTCAGGCCAGGAAACGAGTCAGACGGCCTGGGTGTGAGCGCCTGCGTATAGCTCACTCCGGTGCCGGCGAGCGTAATCAGATTCGGGCAATAGGGCTGGTTGCCCGACGTGGAGACGCCTTTGACGCAGTTTACGAAATCGACTGAGTGCATGCCGTCAATGCTGATCAAAAGTACGTGTTGATATTGGCCGGTAGTTTTAGCTTTGGACTGGGCTTGAGCCGGTAAGGCAGCCGCTGCTAATGCCAGCGCGAGGGAAATTGCGAGAACGCTAGACTGGAATTTTCTTGCTATTACTGTCATTTCTTTCTTCCTCCTGGGAGAGTTACAACAAGGAAGGTACAAGCGTAAGCAGGGCCGACGACGAGGAGATGAACGCTTGATAAACATTGCGTAAAAAAATGGATACCAATGTGACCGAGGAGACTCGGAGGCCGGTATGGGAATTGCTGCGGTGCATGGCGGCGGGCAGCGAATCGCACGCTGGTTGAGAACGCGACCTAAGAATAGTTTTCAGTTGGGCCAGATCGTCAACGCTGTCTTGCTCAGAATTTGTTGCTTCACTTCCTCGGAGATGGGCAGGGCACGGAAGTCATCGAGATTTTTCTTGATGTCAGGAACCCCTGGGCCAGGCCAGTCGGTGCCGAACAGTGTCTTGTGCGCAATCTCATCCAGCCGGGGAAAATACTTCAACAGCGCTTTGGGCGGGATACCACTGATGTCCAGGTAGACGTTGGGATGCCGGCGCAGCAGAAAAAACGAAGTGTGCATCCACAGCGGCCGCCCGCCGTGGGCCAGCAGAATCTTCATCTTTGGAAAATCTACCGCGACGTCGTCGATGTGGATGGGATCGCCATAGCGGTTGCGGGCGCCAGTGAAGATGGACGTTCCAGTGTGGAACATGACCGGAATGCCGTTTGCCTCGGCTGCGCGATAGATAATCTCAAGCTCCTTAACACCGTTCAGATAATCGTTAGGAAACAGCAATTGATGGGGAGGGTGAACTTTGATCATGCGGATCTTAAGCCGCAGAATCTCTTCCACGTCGGCAAGAATGTTGCTGGTGTGACGTGGATGTAGGCCTCCGCAAGAGATCAGCCGCTTAGGGTTTTCTTTGGTGTAATCCGCGATGAACTGATTGACTCCGCTGGTGAAGCCGATCACTTCAGGCGCCACATAGTTGATCAGCACGGCCCGATCCACTCCTGCCTGATCCAAATGCTTCAGGAAGGATTTAGGAGAGCGGCAGAACTCAGCGATCTGATCGAAGTTTGGCCGCTTTTTCTTGATCAGTTCCAGAGCGCCGGCATTGAACATCTCCAGCGGCTGGATATGAATGTGGCAATCGGTGATCAAGCTGTTGGGCGATCCTCCGTTGTGATGTGTACAGGACGGATCAGTTCTGAGTCGGGGTATAAATTCCCCACAGTGTGACCCATCCGTGATCGCGAAATTCAGAATGCGTTGGCGAGTATACCATCTCATCTCAGAGAAGGCAGGAGGACACCGCAGGATACTGGGTCAAGGTCGATGCTGATCGGTCACTTCTGTTTCGCTTTTTCCATCTCCTCGGAGGCAAGATGAAATCCGGTATTCGCCGCCGGGGCGCCGGCATAGATGGCGGTTTGCAGAAGTAGTTCCTTCAAATCGCATGGCTCTAGCTCATGCGCTAAACCGGCACGCACGTGCAGGCTGAATTCTTCCCAGCGTCCCAAGGCGGCCACGGTTGCCAACACCAGCAAGCGTCGCGTGCGGAGGTCGAGTCCAGGCCGTGTCCAGATCGTGCCCCAGGCGTAACGTGTGATCAGATCCTGGAATTCGCGATTGAAGTCAGTTGCGCCGGCGATGGCACGGTCGACGTGAGCATCTCCCAGCATTTCCCGGCGGACCGCAAAACCGGCTTCGAGAACAGTAGCCGCATGATCTGAGGAAAGGCGAAGAAATTCGAGTACTGCGGAGGTGAATGAGCGCGGGCGCTCGATGTTGGAAAGATGCGCGGAAGGCAGACGAATTACTCGCACACCCGGTATGTCGCGGGCCAGGAGTTCACTATGACCTTCCCATGGGCTGGATACGTCGTGATCACCGACAATCAGCAGTGTGGGTACGCGAATCTTGCTCAACGAGTCGCGAGCATCAAACTCGCGTATGGCGGTGCAGCAGCCGAGATATCCCACCGGATCGATGTTCAGAAAAACTGACTTCATCGAAGCAGCGTACGGGTCTCTGGCGAGAACCTCCGGGGAGAAAAACCGTCCCATTACCACATCGACAATTGCAGCCATGCCTCCATCGCTCACTGCCTTAATCCGGGTTTCCCAATTGCTTCGTGGCCCAAATTGCGGGGAGGTATTGGCGAGAACCAACCCGCTTAAGCGTTCCGGGGCGTGAATGGCCAGCCACTGGCCGACTGCACCTCCCATGGAGAGGCCGCAAAAGGCGAACTGTTTAACGCCGAGCGCATCGGCAAGGCTAAGTACATCACGGCCAAGCAGTTCGACCGTGTAGTCACCCTTGGGTGCATCTGACGCACCGTGTCCGCGGGTGTCGTAGCGCAGCACCTGGAAGTGGGAAAGAAAATCCGCCATCTGCGGCGCCCACATAGCATGATCTCCGCCGAGACAATGGGACAGGACGAGCATCGGTTTTCCGGGTTGGCCCTCGACGCGATAAAAATGGCGAGTGTTCTTTGTGGTGATAAAGGGCAAGGTTATTGCTCCTTACGGTTTAGAGTTTTCGCTTTCTGCGAGGACGACAACAGTGACTGCCGAAACATTTCCCCAGCACCGAGATATTGCTCCGGGATTTCAAGCGGACGCAAGAGGTTTGGTGGGAGCGCGGCGATCCGTCGACCGGTAGGCCCGTGCAGCGAAGGGGGCTGGCTCCCGACTGGCATCCGGTGATACTGTGCTATCAAACGTACGTTCGTAGTTTGCCCACGAATACCTCTGATCTCGTGCCCCGTTGCTGGGGAAAAAGAATTCCTGCGAACCGCCGCATCATATCGCAGCCTGCGGCGTTTGTCACGGACAAGAGGGCGTGGTCTCTAAGAAGAGACCAGGTTACACACGAGTTCTTGACTCGCGGGTAGAGCGGTCTCGCCTGAGAATTAACTGCTGGCGAAGCGACATAGGAGAAGTATGGCGACTACAGCGGCACCGGCACAACTGAGCAAGGACACCACCGAATTTCTTGGCAAGCCCCGCAAGATGCTGATCGGCGGCAAGTGGGTGGAATCAGCGTCAGGAAAGACTTTCGAGACGCGCAACCCCGCCACCGGCGAAGTGCTTTCCCGCGTGGCCGAGGGTGACCGCGAGGACATTGACCGCGCCGTGAAAGCTGCGCGCCGCGCTTTTGACGAAGGTCCATGGTCGGAGACGCTGCCCGCCGAGCGGAGCCGTCTGCTGTGGAAGATTTCCGAACTGATCGACCAGCACCGTGACGAATTAGCCGAATTGGAAACTCTGGACAACGGCAAGCCCGTGTCCTTCTCCCGCGCGGTTGATGTGCCCTCAGCTATCGGGACATTCCGCTACTTTGCGGGCTGGGCCACCAAGATTGAAGGCAACACCATTCCGCTATCGAAGCCCGGGGCAAAGTTCTTTGCTTATACCTTGCGCGAACCGGTTGGCGTGGTGGGACAGATCATTCCGTGGAATTTCCCGCTGATCATGGCTGCCTGGAAACTCGCACCGGCGCTGGCCGCGGGTTGCACCGTGGTTCTCAAGCCGGCGGAGCAGACTCCCCTTACGGCGTTACGCCTCGGCGAACTCATCATGGAGGCGGGATTTCCCGAAGGCGTCGTCAATATCGTCCCCGGATTCGGTGAAACCGCGGGGGCTGCACTGGCTGCGCATCCCAACGTGGACAAGATCGCATTCACTGGCTCGACGGAAGTTGGCCGTCTGATTGTGGACGCTGCCCGGGGAAACCTGAAGAAAGTTTCGCTGGAGCTTGGAGGGAAGTCTCCGAACATTGTTTTTGCCGATGCCGATCTGGAATCGGCGATTCCGGGGAGCGCCGCCGCTATTTTCTTCAATCAAGGGCAATCCTGCACTGCGGGCTCACGCCTGTTCGTGCATAAGAGTATTTTCGACCGAGTTATAGATGGCGTGGCCCAGGAGACCAAGAAATTCAAGATTGGGCCGGGTATCGATCCTTCCACCAACTTGGGGCCGTTGGTATCAAAAGAACAGCAGGATCGGGTCTGCGGATATCTCGAGTCCGGCGCGGAGGAAGGCGCGCGAGCGGTTGTGGGCGGACACAAGATTAGCGGGAGCGGGTATTTCGTTGAGCCCACGGTACTGGTGGATGTAAACCCAAAAATGAAAGTCGTGCGGGAGGAGATTTTCGGTCCGGTCGTGACCGCGATCCCGTTTAGCTCTCCGGATGAAGTGGCTGCGTTCGCCAACGATTCCATGTATGGCTTGGCCGCGGCCGTCTGGACACGCGATCTCAGCAAGGCCCACCGCATGGCGGCCAAGCTGCGCGCCGGCACGGTCTGGATCAATTGCTACAACGTGTTTGACAACGCGCTGCCCTTCGGCGGCTACAAACAATCGGGATGGGGCCGCGAATCCGGCCACGCCGTGCTGGAGATGTACACCGAAATCAAGTCGGTGTGCGCGCAGATCTAGAAGATCGTGCGCATTTCAGCTGGTCGCTATTGACTACTGCTGGGACCCGCGACCCGATCCAAAAAAGCGAGATAAGCCGAGATCAGAGCATAGGTCTGGTAGTAATCGTCCAACTGCATGACCGAAATCTTGTCCTTCGAGGTGTGAAGAATTCGAGCATTCCATGTCTGCTGCGTCAGAGAGTGGATAGTGATACTCGGGATCTTGCGCGCGGCAAATTGCACCGAATCGGTGCTGCCGATCTGGTCCACATCAACCCCTTTGACCGGCAATCCCAACTGTTTTGCGATGTAAATCAGCGCGCTGCTCAATCTCTTATCTGAGTGGCTGACCCAAATCTCCGTCGTCGCCAGGCCCAGCGTGTCCATGTTCACCATGGCGTCGGTTGCGGCCACTTGTTCCTTGGTCATTTGCCCGGCATAGAAACGCGAGCCGACTTCGCCTTTTTCCTCATCGGTGAACCCGATAAAGACATAGGTATGCGTGCGCGGTTCAACCTTCACCGCTTCGTACAGCGACGGCAACAGTGACGCTCCACTCCAGTTGTCGACAACTCCATCCCCTGCCGAAACATGATCGAAGTGAGCGCCCACAATAATGACCTTGTCGGAACTGCCAGGCAGCACGCAGATGACATTCGGCTGTCTCGCTTCCTTGACCGCCTGCTCGGAAAGATGTTGACCATCGCAACCCGCGTCAGCAAACATTTGCTTGAGAGTTGCCTCACGCTGCTGATCATTGCCGCCATACTTCTTTAAACGGGATTCCACGACCTCCCGAGGAACCGGTTTATAGCGGATGGTTTCCTGGGCGCCGTTTGCGAAGGAGGGCAGACCCAGCGCGATTGCAAAAACTACAAAGAGCCCGCCACCAAAGGTCTTAGCAAGAATCATGTTCCTATTCTCTCGTATTTTGGCCCGGTGAGGATCTGCGGTGGACTAGCGGGCAGTGGCCTGTGATGCAGTATTATTGCCAGTCTTCCTGGATGAACGCGCAGGATCAATTACTGCCAGACTAGCCCGCTCGATCAGCATCTTCTGGACGGCGGCGTAGATTCGTTGATACGCGGGCAAACGGTAACTCCAACGCACATCTGGGTCAGGTGGATTCACCACCATTGTGGCATTAGCTTCGAACAGTAGAACCTCGCCGTTTGCGTTCAGGCCAAAATCGATCCCCGCGTAGTCCAGACCGAGCGTGGACTGAATTCGTTGCAGCGCGTTCATCGCAAGCGGACCGATTACTGACGGCATGCGTTCCAGAAACGCCGCGTCTTCTGCGCGGTGCTCGGGATTGTCCGCCATCTCCGCCGTGAAATAGTGAATTTTCCAATGGCTTGAAATCGCAACATGTAGCGGATAGATCTGCCCATCAATCATCATCGCCCGGTACTTGCGAGTCTTTCCGTCGGGTCCGCGGGCATCGAGATACTGCATGACAATTAACTCTTCACCTGGAAGCTCAACTAACGCGGCTGACAGTGCATCCAGGGTCTCCACTCGCACAAAATGTTGACCGGTATGAAAGCCGGGCGCTCGCAGAAGAAGCGGAAAAACAAAACCGTGGCTAGCTAGTATGGTTTCGGCCTCGGAACCGGAAAGCTCAGCTCGTGGCAGCGTGGCGGTAATCGGTGTCACCACCCCGGGCAGCCCGGAGAAGCGTTTAGCGTTATTGCTCCTGCTGGTAGCCAGTACTGCCGTCGGCGGATTTATCACAGGTGCTGTCGTCAGGGCGAGCATCCTTTGTGCGGCAGCCAGAGCTACCGACGATACCTCAGTATCGCCGATGGCGTTAATGACTAGCTGGTGAGCAGGCAGAGGAATCTTAGAATCGTAGAACTCCGGGAGCACAACAAACGTCTGGAAAATGCGATCGTCCAGAAATCTTTGCAGCCGTACGTTGCCTCCCGCCGTCGAGGTAAGCTGCAGCACGGGCAGCGGTGTGGATCCTCCGCGGTAGGGCAAAGCGATCATGGGGCGCCGCTGAAATGCCTGACGCCGGTGCCACTCCCCCTTCTGCTGCTCCCCCAGGTCGTCCAGTATGTATGACAGCCCTTCGTGCGCCTTCTCATAATCGGGTTTGATTCGCAAAGCTTGTTCGAAGTGCTCGCGTGCTTCGTGCTTGAGTTGCAGAGACTCCTCATCTCTTCCGTGGGCGGTCAGGTACTCGCACTCTTCGAGCAGAGCGTAGCTATAATTCACGCGGCTCACGATATCGTCGGGATGGCGGAGAGTCGCTTCCTTGAATGCGATGCGGGCAGCGCTGCGAAACCCCGTCGCCATCAATACGCTGCCCAAATTGTTCAAGGCAGCCAGATGGTAGGGCTCTCGTTCCAACACCTTGATGTATTCGTTTCTGGCATCGAGCAGCCGGCCGAGTTCCGAAAATAGAACCGCGCGCCGAACCCGCAAATCGATCGAATCCGGATTCGATGTCAGCGCACGTTCGACCTGTTCTAATTCCGCTTCCCACTTTGCCCATGGGGAAGATGCAGAGACACCTTTCGGAGTCATGGCCCCAGTGTCGTGATGTTCTTTCGCCAAGCTGCGGCCCAGAGCCACCGTGCGATCTAACAACCTATCGATATCGGTCTGATCTGTGCGGTGATTTACGATGGCGGCCCGTATTGCAAGTCGGCCGTCGATGGTAGTGGTGGAGGGCGCGACCGTTCCCGACTCCTGCAGTTCAGCCACAAGAGTTGCGTTCAGTCGATCGGAATCATGCGCCCGGTAGCGAAAACAAACGATGTTCAGCTCCACCGGAGCCAGGAGTTCGAGTTCCTGCGTATTCTTGATCCGCTGTTCCAGATCGCGAGCCAGCGAGCAGGTCTGCGAAATCACCGATCCCATTGCTTGGGTGCCATAAACCTTCAGCGTGAACCATGTCTTCAAAGCGCGGAAACCACGAGAAAGATCGGGACCGTAATCGCAAGGCCACTGCGATCCGGCAGCAAGCCCGCGAGTATTGCGTTTCAAGTACGCGGATGAAGCCGCGAACGCTTCTTTTTGTAGAGTGCCGTCGCGGACCAGAATAAATCCAGCGTCGTAGGGGACCTGACCCCATTTGTGAAAATCGAAGGCCAGCGAATCGGCGCGTTCTATGCCGGCAAGCCTGGGAGCGAGATCCGGGGCAAGCATCGCCAGCGCGCCGTAGGCTCCGTCAACATGAAACCAGAGCTTTTCGCGGTGCGCGAGATCGGCAAGGGCTGCCAAGTCATCAATCGCCCCAGTGTCGACGGTTCCCGCAGTTCCCACAACTAGAAACGGGTTGAAGCCCGCTTCGCGGTCTTTCTTGATCGCAGCCTCCAGTGCTTTCATATCCATTCGATACCGGTTATTGGTGGGAACCACTCGAAGTGCTGTGCTGCCCAGACCGCAAAGATCCATGGCTTTTCCGATGCAACCATGAACCGCAGTCGAGCCGTAAGCTGTCAGTTGATGCGACTTTCCCGCTACTCCCTTGGCGCGAACGTCAAATCCTAGTGCGGCATCGCGAGCAATGACCACAGCGATAAAATTTGCCATAGACGTGCCCGTAACAAATAGTCCATTGGCACCCTCTGGAAAGCCGAATATTTGCCGCATCCACTCCGCAATTTGGCGCTCAACCTCGACGGGAACTTGATCGCGGCCACCCACGTTGGCGTTCAGCCCCGCCGCGAGCATTTCCGCCAGCATCCCGACAACAGTACCGCCGCCATGTACCCACCCCATGAACCCGGGGTGGACGTTTCCCACGGCGAACGGCAGGATGTAGTTCATGAACTCCTGATGGACATCAGCGAGAGGTAAAGATGTAACCGGGACTCGACCGCCGCGAAAGTGGGCTCTGACTTCGTCGGGGATGGGCTGCCAAACCGGACGCTGACGGATGTTCCGCGTGTAATCCAGCATGTCATCGAGCATCCCGTGCGCCTGGGCTCGGAAACCCTCCCAATCTGACGGATCGAGTGTCTTGGCCTCATGTCCGGCCAAACTCACCATCTCGGCCTCGCTCGGTAGAACTTGCTTAGTCTTATCTTTTTTTCTGGCGGTTTTTGTTGCGGGCGCACCCATGCGCTTCAGAAAGAGCAATTTGGATGCCCTTCAGTTTCCGCAACGGATGCCGGGACATTCCTTTCGGTACTGACCATCTTGGAGACAAGGCCGCCCTGGGAACCAGAATTGCTTTGGCAATTGTCGGAAATACGGTTGGTTCAGGGAAAAAGCTGTCAGTAACTGAAACGGCCGTCGATAGCGGCCTTGCCGCCACGCATTCATTAGAAAACCCTTAGGCGGAGGATCTCAGTGTCTGTTGCAGTTGATTAGAAACCCTAATGAAGGAACAGCCACTCACGAGAATCGCTGCTGAACTTTCCGGGGCGGAAAGACGAAGAAGTCTGCCGGAACTGAGACAAATGCACTACCGGCTGACCTGTCCGGTGTGTAATTCACTCTTTGAGGACGACGGTTTCTTACTCACCTGTCCTCGTCCCCATTCTCCTGCGTTGCTTAGCACGCGCTATTCTTCCCGGAAACTCGAATGTGACCCGGAGGCTCCGGGCATCTACCGTTACCAGTGTTGGCTGCCCGGTTCGAATCGGATTGCGCATGCATCCCGGCCGGTGACTTACCAAAGCCAGAAGTTGAATTCGATTCTCCGCCTCCCAAACCTTTGGATCACGTTCAGCGGCTATTGGCCTGAACGTGGAGCCGCGCTCGAGACTGCCACTTTCAAGGAACTCGAGGTGTACGGAGTCTTATCTCGAATTCCTCACCGCAGTTTTCGGGCTCTGGTGGTTGCGTCGGCTGGAAATACGGCAGCCGCGTTCGCCAGAGCGTGTTCCGAAAATGACATTCCATGCCTGATCATCGTTCCCGAGTCTGGCATGAGAAAAATGCTGTTCGATAGTGCCCTCAACCCGTGCGTAAAGATTGTCTGTCTCACTGGACACGCTGCATACTCCGACGCCATCTCGTTCGCCGAACGAGTTTCGCGAGAGGATGGCTTCGTCAGCGAAGGGGGAGTAAGAAACGTGGGACGCCGCGACGGTATGGCTACTGCCATGCTCAACGCGGTGGAATCCATAGGCCGGCTTCCCGAGTACTATTTTCAAGCCATCGGCAGTGGTGCCGGGGCCATCGCGGCGCACGAGGCGGCAAAAAGGTTGGTGTTGGACTCCAGGTTTGGCCTTTCGTTACCCCGCGTGATGCTCAGTCAGAACGCGCCATTCACTCCGATCTACGATTCCTGGAAACGAGGCCGTCGCGACTTCGTCGAAATTGACACGGGCGCCGCGAGAGCCTTAACCGAAAGAATCCTGGCCACAGTTCTTTCCAACCAACGGCCGCCGTATGCGGTCCTCGGTGGGCTGTTTGACGTCCTTCACGAAAGCCGGGGTGAGGTGTTCGCCGTCCGCAACGCGGAAGTCCTGCAAGCGATGACGCTTTTTGAGAAATGCGAAAATATCGACATCGAACCCGCTGCCGGAGTTGCGCTCGCGTCGCTGACCAAAGCGGCCAACTCCGGTCAGGTCAGTTCCGAAGCGGTTGTTCTTCTCCACATTACCGGTGGCGGAGCTCGCAAAAGAGCCCTGGAGAAAACATTATTTCTTGCGCGGCCAGATCTGCAACTCTCGCTCGATCAACTCGACACGACTGCAACTCTCGAAAGAGCCTGCAGCCTTTTTGGCGCCTGCAAGGTTTTGCAGGCTACGTTAGCGTGATCAAGGCAGCGGGTTACCTCCGGTTACTACTGAAAATCTAGCGATGTGCGATTGCCGCCGAGGAGCAGTGGGAGCCCTAACCCGCTGGTAACAAACGGGCGTTGACAATGTAAAGTTTCGTCACCATAGTGCCGATTGATTGCGAGCCGCATGCATGGTCAGAACCCCGGTACCTGAGACTCCCAGTTGTGTGCTCGGACCAACTGCGCCTTTCTATCCCCAATAGTTAAAGCACTTGCTGACACGGAAGACGGTGAATCTTGATTTCTTTGAAACGATATCTGGAAATGGATGGGTCCAAACCCTCCTCGACTGAGCCGGCTTCAAGTGAGTTGCTTTCGCCCCTCGTGGAATGCTATCAGTCGGCCCTGCTGGCTATGGGAAAGAGTGGGATCCAGGCTTGTCCGGGAGTGAGTTCGGAACTGCAGCAGAAGCTCGCGGATCTGGCGAGCCAGCTATCCAGCACCCCTACACCGGCGGGCGTGAAGAAAACGGAAAAGCAGGTTGAAGAACAGTTGGAGAAATGGGGCGGGCAATCCGCGGAGTACTTCAAAGCCAAGGCCCACGAGGTGAAGGAACTGCTGATTTTGCTAGCTCGCACCGCGCAGTCATTGGGCGAGCGTGATCAGCGTTATACGAGTCAGTTCACTCAGTTCACATCGCGGTTGCAAAAGATCGCGAATCTGGAGGACTTGACCCAGGTTCGTGCATCGCTCGTCAAAGGCGCTGCTGAGCTAAAAACTTACGTAGATCGCATGGCCCAGGACAGTCGCGAATCCGTCGCGCAGCTGCAGGCGGAGGTGTCAACCTACGAAACCAAACTCAAGGCGGTCGAAGAACTGGCGCTACGAGACTCATTGACAGGTTTGGCCAATCGGCGCAACACCGAGGGGCGTATCGAGTGGCGCATCGAGCATCAACAGACATTTTGCGTAATGATGATCGATCTCAACCACTTCAAGCAGATCAACGACACCTACGGACATCCCGCGGGAGACAGCCTCCTGAAACAGTTTTCCAAGGAGCTGCGGTCGAACCTGCGCTCTTCGGATGTCGCCGGCCGTTGGGGCGGAGATGAGTTCATGGTGATTCTGGACTGCGATCTCGCCGGAGCAACCTGCCAGGTCGACCGCATGCGGAAATGGGTCATGGGTGAATACGTCGTGCAGCGGACTGGTGGCGCGGGCGAAGTAAAGGTGCTCATGGATGCATCCATAGGCTTGGCGCAATGGCAGAAAGGCGAAAGCATGGATAAGTTGGTCGAACGCGCAGACACTGCCATGTACGAGGAAAAGCGCAAATCGCAGAAGAAGAAGGCAGCGAAGGCCTAGGAAGATGGCCGCTACACCCCTCACGCAGGTTACCTAAGGTTACCTTTTTCGGCGGCGGCTACCAGCGCTAGTTGAAGATTTGCTGGATGGCTGCCGATGTTATTTGCGGGTGGTAATGACCACAATCATGCTTCTGACTGAGGCTGTCGCGGGGAACGAACGTAGGGACGTATGGATGATTTCTCCATCACGAGACCGGAAGCGATCACGCCTGCCGGCAATGCCGGTGGGCACGGTTCTCCAGGAAACGATGCCAGGCAGCAACGCCGCCCGCGCCCAACGCCTGAACCCGTGACCCCAGACCCAGCCGAAGAATCCCACGAAGAAGACAACACGCATCAAATCGATGAATTGGCGTAAGCGGCACTCAAGATCAGAGGGCGCCCTTAACTACTGGAAACGCCGCCGGTAACCTCGCGGGCCCATTGCATCGCTTTCCAGTGACAATCGGCAACAAAACTCTCAGGCAGATGCAACTGACTGTTGACGTTGGCAACCCTCTGCCAGTCGCCGGCTTCTTGTGCCAGCATGAGCTGGTACGTGGGAGATAAAAGGCCACCCTGCCCCAGGAGGACGGTCTTGGTTTCGCTATCAACGGAGATTCCTTCCAACACCACCCCCATGGGCAATTCGAGGATTGCATCCATCAGGGAAAGCAAGCCGACCAGAAAAAGATCTGACTCGCCGTGCTTGACCTGGGGAGCGAGCAACTCGCAAAAGCGGGCGCGTACTAAAGCCGAGAGCACCAAGTCGGAAGGCTTATTCTCGGCTGCGGTGAGGGTAGCGACCAGGCGCAACCAGCGGCGCACTTCGCGCTCGCCGAGAATTGCAAGCGCATGGCGAATGGACTTGATCTCCGTCCGGAAGCCGAAAGCTGCCGAATTCAGGTAGCGCAGCAGGCGGTAGCACAGTGAGGCCTCGCCTTTGATGGCGTCTTCAAGTTCACGAGGCTCTAGTTCTGGCCGCGAGAGCGCTTGCAATAGGCGCAAATAGTTCACCCGGTTGGCGGGGATTTCGCGCGCCTGCATGAGTTCCGGCCGGCGGAAGAAATATCCCTGGAAGTAAATGAATCCAGCCTTCTTGGCAGCGAGAAACTCTTGCTGAGTTTCCACTTTTTCGGCCAGCATCCGGCAGCGCTTGGGCGCATAGCGCTTGACCATGGCAGCGCAATCTTCGGCCGACGTGGCCTTCACATCTACCTTAATTATGTCAGCCACACTGGTCAGCGCCTCGCGCGGATCGTTGACCGCAAAATCGTCCAGAGCGATTACATATCCCGCTTCCTTCAGGCGCTTACAGGCGGCCACTACCAAATCGTCGACCGGGACAGTTTCGAGAATTTCGACGGCAGCTTGCTGGGGCGACAGGAGAGTGATGTAGTCCTTCAGCAACACATCGCGGGTACAGTTGATGAATGCGTGCCGTCCGTCGCACAGGACATCGATTCCCATCAGGAGCGAGGTGTCAAGCGTGCTGCGCGATGCCGCTTCAGCGTCTGGATTACGAAAATAGTCTGCAACGCCGTCGCGAAACAGCAACTCATAGCCGTAGACTTTCTCATCCACGCTTAATATAGGCTGGCGCGCAACATAACGAAGCAGTTGGCTGGGCTTGGCGGCGGCGCCGGATTGTCCACTTGCGGGTTGCACAGCTTATCCTTTATCGGCAATGCGGAGGGAAAACTTTAGGGTTACCTTGGGAAGCGGGTTTTGTGACACCCAGGGATACTGCTTCGCGCGCGGCAACAACGAAAGACGGTAGTTTTATTGCCGAATCATGGCTTCTGCGATCTGCGCCGGATCAAGTTGGTATTCCCCGTTCTGGACGGCTTGGCGAAGGGCTTCGACTTTATCCAGACGAATGTCAGGCGCGTCAAGGGCTTTGGCAACCAGCGAGTTAACACTTGCACTCCCGACGGTAAGAGTCGCAGCATCTTCCCCGACCGTCGGCTCCGTGCTGGCCGCGGAAGTCGCAGTTGCATCCGACGGGGCCCGTTGCGGCGACTTGACGCCGTCAAGAGGCGGACCTGTCAGTCCATTTAAGTCAACCTTCATAGTGTGCCTCTTCCAGACATTTCCGTTGAGCTATTATGCATCATTTGATTCAGTTGTTGTACTTAGGGTCATAGGGTCATTGGGCTGCGGACAAGGCTCCTTTTTCGGCGTGATGTTGAGCATCGCACACTTCAGTGATGCGCAGGCCGTAGTTGCTGTCGACGATCACCACTTCGCCCCGTGCAATTAGCTTGTCACCCAGCAAAAGGTCCGCCGGTTCTTGCACCCGCCGGTCCAGTTCAATGACTGAGCCCGAACTGAGATCGAGTATCTCGCGCAAGGTCAAAGTGCGCTGTCCGAAGCGCAGGGTAAGGTTGAGATCGACGCCCAGCAGCAAGTCCAGATTACTGTCGACGACCAAGGGAACCTCGACAGGCGGATTAGGCGTCTCAGCCGGAACCGGTAAAGCTGCCACCAATTCGTTACTGAACCTTATCTGCACCGAAAGAGTACCGGCAGGACCAGCGGAGGCCATGAGCACGACAGTGACTCCAGGCCAGGAAGGCGCATCGATGCTGCTGAGTTGCAGCCCCACCTCGCCGTACCCGGCTTTGAGAGCCGCCGCTGTTTGCTCGGTGACTTTCCGCAGTAAGCCTTCAATCGCCTGTTTGTGTTCGGAGTTCAGTTCAGACGAAGCGTCGGCCGGCTCTTTTAGCAACTTCTGCCCCAGCGAACGGGCATCCGTAAGGAGCAGTTTAAAGGCTGCGTTTCCCTGCAAGCTGCCGGACGTGGCTATTCCAAAGTACAACGGAGTGCTTTCGTCAGGAGCAACATCCTCCTCCGCCTTGAGCTCAACACTCCACGGCGAGGCGAGAGTTTGCGACAAAACTTCACCAAGGCTGTTACGAAAGACCTCCGCAAGCGAGTGCAGCGGGGTTCCGGGTGTGATCGGCGGCATCCTTATTGTTTCCTTTCTGCATCCGAGGTTGCAATCTGCTGCCGGACTTGAGCAGCGCGATGGCGTCCCTGGCGCACCGGTTCAGCTTCAAAAACTTCGCGGCCCGCTATCACCAAGGCGGCGGGCAGGCGAACCGGAATCCCAAGGTTGCAAACTTCCCCGGGAGTGAGTTCGAGTATGGTCTGTACGCGGAGCTTAATATCGGGAATTCCCAGGATGAGCTCAAACGGGCACTCCATCATTCTTTCGGCCAGCTTGCGCCCGGACCGGCTAATGGTTCGGGGTTTGGCGTAGGACCAATCGGTGGAAAGCTTGCGCAGCAGCGTGTTGGAGATGGAGAGCGGAAGCACCAGGTTCATTGCGCCTTGAGCCTCCGCCAATTTGACTTGAAAGCTTAGGCATAATGTCTTCTCGCCTGCGGCCAGAAAGCGCTGCATCTGGGCTGTGGGCTGACGATGCTCCAAATCGATTTCAGTCCCCATGGGTGCCCAAGATGCAGCTAACTCCCGGCAGACAATTCTGGCAACCCCGTCCATGATTTGTTCTTCGATTTCGCTGACCTCGCGGGTCATGGGATCACACTGGCCGGTCCCGCCCAACAAGAGATCCACCAACGGAAACACTAGAGAATGATCGAGTTGCATCGCCGCCGCTGCGCCGATCGGCCGGACCTGGAATGAAGTCATGTACGTAACTTCAGGTACTCGCTCCAGGAATTCGGAATACGCAATTTGCTCGACGGACACCAGCGTGGCTTCGAACACCACGCGAAGGTAGGCTCCCAGCGACTGAGAGACGCTGCGAGCAAAGCCTTCATGCAGAATGGTCAAGGCACGCACCTGTTCGCCGGTTAGCTGGCCGGATTGCCGGAAGCCGCAGGGCTTGACCGACCGTTTCTCGGTAGCTGGCACTCCGTCGCTCTGGCGGCCGCGGGCGGCCCGAACCATCGCGTCAATTTCTTCCTGACTGAGGACCTTTTCCATGTTTTCGGGTGCCGGCGCGTGAGTCGATTAGAGACAGATGAGCGCTAGGCAACATCTGCCTAGTGGTTAAGCACGGGAGATGCCAAAACGGAGACTCTTCGATTTCGCCTGCGCAGGTGAAGCGATTCGTTACTTGGGGCCGCGGCGTAAGGCGAAGTTGCCGCTGCGAAGGGTGAGTACATATTTCTGCACTTGTTCACGCTCATTTTGAGAGGAGAATTTGAAGGCGAATCCGTGATCTCCGCGATCCTGGTGGCTGACGGTTGCGGCAATAGGCAACGAGACCGATTTGCCCGGCAGAGTCAATAACAGGGTCACGCGGGCGCCCACAATCAGAGGTTCCGAGATTCGCGCCGCGAGTCCATCCTCGCTGATATCGCGGCAGCGTGCGTCAAGCAGCCTGGGCTCAGGATCGGAGATTTGAAGCACCAAACTGAAGTCTGCAGGAAAGCGCGGCAGACGATAGCCATATTCTTGAACTGCAGTCTTGCGTTGGTTGCTCACTTGGGTTCCATTTCGTATTGCGCGCGTTTTTCTGATGCACGCAAGCTACCAGTTAAACCAGATCTGGACCGCGACGTTTCCATGATCCGTTTCTCACGCACCTCTAATGTGTACAGCCGTTTGCCCGTACCCTGGCCACTAGTAGAAATTCGTCCGCATACCAACCTTGACGCTGGAAACCAAACATCGGCAGTTGTAATACGGTTCAACAGCGAAAAAGCCAAGAACGAACACCCATCCCGCGATTACCTTCGACACTGGCCGAGCGGAGTCGCGTCGCTTTGGCAGAGCCCGTGCATTCTGACTGGGCAGATGTTGCCTAGCTCTCATTTGAGTCCAATGCAAACGATTGCCACACCGCCGCCGATGGCGAACGCGCAACTGGCCGACGCATTCTCTTCTTTCATTGCGGCGGCCGGCCGATTGGAACATTCGCACTGGCAACTGCACGATGAAGTGACGCACCTGCGCACTCAGTTGGAGGAGCGCAATCGCGCTCTGGCCTCCAGCGTGGCTGAGAACGAGCGCATGCGGATCGCGTTACGCCAGATTCTGGACGCGCTGCCTTGTGGCGTGGCGGTACTCGAACCCCACAGTAAACAAATCGTCCTTTTGAACCCTGAGGCCCAACGTCTGTTTGAGATCTCGACCGATCAGGCGCCAGCTTGGGCAAATCTTCCGGAGCACATCCGGGCCGTTCTGGATGCCGAGGGTTGTCCGGCCTGGAAGCAGGGCGATGAACATGATTTCTGTTTCGATAGTCAGGACAAGAAGCGCTGGGTGACCGTCCGCTACAGCGCCATGGTGGACACCGAAGCTGGGAACCATCAAGCGCGAACCAGCGCAAGAGCCATTCTTATTTGTCGTGATACGACCGCTTCCAAAGAGGCCGAGCAGGATCGGGAAGCTTCACGCCACATGGTCGCGCTGGCGGAGATGGCGACCGTGCTGGCACACGAAATCCGCAACCCTCTGGGTAGCATGGAACTGCTAACCGGACTGTTGGCCGGCGACGGTGGACTGAACGAAGACTCCAAGCAATGCGTTCAGCACTTGCAGGCCGGGGTGCGCTCTCTGTCCGCGGTCGTAAACAATGTGCTGCGCTTCCACAGCCTGGGGACTTCCAATCTTCAGCCTACAAAACTAGGCGAAGCTTTACGCAGTGCGGCCAATTTTGTTCAGCCGCTGGCCAGACAAAGCGGAGTCTCGCTCAACCTTCAGTTAACTCTGGGGCTGACAGAAATCGCGGCCGACGCCGGCGGACTTCAACAAGTGATCTTGAATTTGGTGTGCAATGCGCTGCGACACACGGCAGCGGGTGGCAGCATCACAGTCGCGGGACACGTTGGTTCTGGCGATGACAAGACAATCGCGGTGGTTGAGGTCGCCGATACCGGCAGTGGTATCCGCTCCGAAGACATCCCGCACATCTTTGAGCCCGGATTCAGCACTGGCAAACAGAGCCCGGGCTTAGGACTCACGGTGTGTCAGCGGATCGTGGAGCAGCACCGCGGCACGATTTCGGTGCGCAGCCAGTTAGAGAAGGGAACAACCTTCCATATGGAGTTTCCAGTTCTATGAATGATCAGGCAACACAGTCTGTGTTAGTGGTGGACGACGAACCTGGAATGCGCATGGCGTTACAGGCCAACTTCCAACGTGAAGGCTGGCGGGTCGAGACTGCGTCGGGCGCGTCGGACGCGCTCCGGAGAATTCAGAACGATCATTTTCCGCTGGTGGTTACTGACGTCCGCATGCCCGACGGAAACGGTTTACAGCTTATGCGTACCGTACGCAGCTCGCATCCCTCAACCGCTGTAATTGTGCTGACCGCCTTCGGAAACGTGCCGGAAGCAGTGAAGGCGATTCAGGATGGAGCCTGCGACTACCTGACCAAGCCAATTTCTTTCGATCAGCTTCAGGCCTCGGTTACCCGAGTAATGCAGCATGTGAAGAATGCTGTTGTTCCCAGCGAAACCGAGAAGAATGCCATTGTGGGGACGGCGCCCGCTTTGTTGCAGGCCTTGGATCGTGCTCGCCATGCGGCCCGGACGAACGCCGATGTTCTGATTGAAGCCGAAAGTGGTACCGGTAAAGAACTGTTGGCACGATTCATACACGACAACAGTTCCCGCCGCGAAAAGCCTTTCGTAGCGGTCAATTGTGCGGCAGTCCCCGAGCATTTGCTCGAGAGCGAATTGTTCGGTCATGTACGCGGAGCCTATACCGGCGCCACGGCATCGAAGGCGGGAAAATTCGAGTTGGCGCAAAGTGGAACCCTATTGCTGGATGAAATTGGCGAGATGCCAGTCAACCTGCAGCCCAAGCTTTTGCGGGCTCTGCAAGAGCGGCAAATCGAAAGATTAGGGGATACTCGCACCACAGCCGTAAATATAAGGGTAGTGGCCACCACCAACGTATCCCTGCATAGGATGGTGGAAGAAGGAAAGTTCCGCGCCGATCTTTACTATCGCTTAAACGTAATTCCTCTCACCCTACCGCCGCTGCGCGAACGACGCGAAGACATACCTGCATTAGCAGAATTCTTTGCCCAGCAGTTCGCGGCTAAATCTAGTCGGCCTGCGCCAGTCTTGTATCCAGAATTTGTTGCAGGCCTGCAACGACAAGCATGGCCTGGAAATGTCCGTGAGTTCGCAAACTTCATGCAGCGAGTATTGACCCTGTCCGATACCAGTGAAATCGGCCCCGAGCACCTGAGTGCTGAAATCTCCCGATCCAACTCTGCTAAGGCGCCGCGTTTGATCGCTTCGGCCTCGCTGCAGGCGGGGACTTCAATCCGCGAATTGCAGCGCCACTTACTTGAAACCACCCTGGATGTTACAGGCGGAAACCGGACTCGCGCCGCCGAGATGCTGGGCGTGAGTCTGAGAACTATTCGCAACAAAATTCGGGAATACGGATTGCCACCTCGGAGGTATGCATGAACGACATTTCCACTCCCACGATGAATCTGCTCGAGAAAGCCCTGGACGTCACTGCACAACGCCAACAACTTGTCGTTGCCAACATGGCGAATGTGGATACACCGGGATATCAGACCAAAGACATCGATTTCCGCAGTGAACTTCAGCACGCCGCCAGCAATGATCCCGCGAACTTCCTGCCGGTAGTGCGGTCGGTGCACGGATTGCTGGAACGCCCTGACGGCAACAATGTCAGCATGGACCGCGAAGGTTTACTGCTGGCGGAAACCCAAATGCAATTTGGATTGGGTGTGCAGCTGTTACGTCATGAATTTCAAAATCTTCTTAGCGCGATCAACGAAGGGAGCAAGGCATGAGTATGTTTTCTGTGCTCGAAATCAGCGGATCTGCACTGTCGGCCGAAAGGCAACGGGCGGAAATTGTCGCGGCCAACATGGCCAATGCGGAGACCACCCACACCCCCGGCGGCGGCCCTTATCGGCGCAAAGAAGTTGTGTTTGCGAGTTCCGGCAACCTGCCTTTCCGGATGATGCTCGCGGGTTTTCATCCCGGTGGCAACAACATGATCCCCGCCGTGCGCGTGCAACGGGTAGTGGACGACAGCACACCCCCGTTGAAACGCTACGAACCCGGACATCCGGACGCGGACAAGGAAGGCTATGTGGCATATCCCGCTATTAATCCAGTGCAAGAGATGGTGGATCTGATGGGGGCGGTTCGTTCCTATCAGCTCAATGCGTCAGCCATTACTGCCAGCAAGCAGATGATTCAGCAGTCGATTGAGCTGATCAAGTAGGAAGCAGGAAACAAAGATGACGATTGACGACGTTCGGATCTTTGCGGATGTGACGACGCGGCAGGCGGAAGAAGCGTTCCGCAAGCAAATGGACGAGAGTGACCGGAGGATCGATGCCCACGTAAGGGCTACGCGGCTCCGATATACAGAAAAACCCGACGTGACATTTTCGGGTCGTATCGGCAAGTCGTCGATTTACGTAGTTACCGTGCGGCATGAGATCAGCTAAGGAGATAAACGCTTGAGCAACATGATTTTTCCAGGACTACCGAATTTTCCCACTGTGCCGACGAGTCCCACGGCGCCGACCGGAGTCGATGACGCGGGAAGCGGGTTCGGTTCCGTCTTGCACCAGGCAATCGACAAGGTCAGCGAACTGGGCGACAGCTCAGATAAACAGGTAAGTGAGTTGGTACAGGGCAATCGGCAGGATATCCACAATGTGATGATCGCGGTGGAAAAAGCAGACGTCGCATTCCAGCTCATGATGCAAGTGCGGAACAAGATTGTTAACGCATATCAGGAAGTCTCGAAACTACAGTTCTAGCCAAAAGGAATAGTTCGTCATCGCAAACAGCATGCCATCTCTTAACCAGGTACAAAAGCAGGCAACGGATTTCGTTACCGGGCTTTCGGTCAAACAGCGCGGGATGCTGATTGGCGCCACGGTGGTGACGATTGCCGTGTTGGCGCTCTTCGCGCACATGATCTCCACCCCGGACTACAAACCGCTGGTCACCGGAATGGAAACTTCCGACGCCCAGGCGTTAGGTGCGCAGTTAGCCGCGAAAAACATCCAGTATCAGATCAGCACGGACGGCAAGACGGTCAGCGTACCCAGCGACAAAGTTGATTCCACTCGCATGGAATTGGCGACCGACGGCATGCCTCGCAGCGGACGTCTTGGTTTTGAACTATTCGACAAGTTGAATTGGGGTCAAACCGAATTTGACGAGAAAGTGAACTATCAGCGCGCCCTCGAAGGCGAACTGGAGCGATCGATTCAGACCCTGCGAGATGTGGACAGTGTCCGGGTACATCTGGTGTTGCCTACGGATTCCGTGTTTCTCGACCGTGAGCGTAAGGCGAAAGCATCGGTCATTCTTAAACCGCGTGGCAACCAGCTCTCCGACGAAACCCAGATGGCGATTGCCCGGCTGGTAGCGGGAGCCGTAGACAAGCTTAGTCCAGAAGATGTGACAGTGGTCGATGCAGACACCAATCGCCCGCTCGGCCGCACCAGGCGCGATGGTTTCTCCCCGGACGGCGGTTTAGAGCAGGAACTCTCCGCGCAGCTTATGCAGACGCTCGAGCCGGTGGTGGGACCTCAACACGTTCGCGCCCGGGTCAACGTGGAATACGATCCCAGCACCACTGAAGAAAATGATGAGACTTATGATCCCAAGAGTGCTGTCGCGGTTGCCGAACAAAAATCGGAGGAACAAGTCGGAGGCACGTTAGAGGGCGGCGTGCCGGGAACCTCCAGCAATGTTCCCGGCGGTGGAACCGATGACTCCAAACCCGCAGCTAATGGTGCTAAGCCAGCCGCTGGCAACGCTGACGCCAAAGCCGCAGCCGACAACCGTACAAGAACGGTAGTGGATGGCGGGGACGGAACTCAACTTTCGAAAAGCGAAAGCAATACTTACGCGGTAAGCAAGGTGGTTCGCCATACCCTGCAGCCGGCTGGCCGTATTCGGAGAATTACCGCGGCGTTGCTGGTGGATGATGCGATCGAGGTAAAACAAGAAAACGGAAAGCGTTCGGAAACCCGCCGCAAGCGTACCCCCGACGAACTTAAGCAGATTGAAGACCTGGCTAAAGCCGCCATTGGGGTGGACACGACTCGCGGGGACATCATGACCGTCCAGAATCTTTCGTTCGACCAAACCCCAGTCGAGACGCCGGCCAAGCCTACGGTCATGCAGAAAGTACGGGTCACGTTGGATGATTGGTCAAGCTTGGTACGTTACGCGGCAATTATCCTGTTATTCCTGCTGGCCTATGCTCTCTTATTGCGGCCATTGAAAAACCAACTGGTGACGACTTTCCGCGAACTGCCGGCCGCTTTGACAGCGAAGAATCAACCGGTCGCCGTCGGCGATCTGGCGCCGGGACAAGATGTGAACAGTCTTCCTGTCCCACAACAGCGTGCCATAACACTCAAAAAGCAATTGCTGGAGAAGGTTACGGATGAGCCGCAAGCAGCCAGTAAATTGATTCAAGCCTGGATCCACGAAGAAGCCAAATGACGACGCAGACAGCAGCTGGACAACTTTCGGGCACGCGCAAAGCAGCTATCCTCATGGCCATTATGGGGGAAGAAGCTGCGAGCGCGATCTACCGACACCTTCCCGACAAAGATGTACAGGTCGTGACCAAAGAGCTCGCGGAAATGAAGGGCGTCCCCCCAGAATTGGCTCACCAGATTCTGGAAGAGTACAGCCAGTTGGCCCTGACCCAGGATTATCTGACACAGGGCGGCATCGATTTTGCTACGCGATCGCTGATAAAAGCCTTCGGAGATGAAGACGCTCGCTACCTTCTGAAGAAAGTTGGACGGCTTCAAGAGCTGAGCGTCGGCCAGTTGGAGTCTCTGCAGAAGGCCGATCCGCAACAATTGGCAAAGTTTCTGGAAAGCGAACATCCGCAAACTGTCGCGCTCATTCTGGCCCACCTGGACGGCAAGCAGGCGGCAACATTATTGATGAGGCTTCCCGAGCAGGCGCGGGCAGCGTGCGTGAAACGTCTGGCCCAGTTGAGGCAGTTCTCTCCGGAGATGGCGGAGAAAGTTTCGGTGGTGCTCAACCGGCGATTGCAGTCACTCGGCGAACAAAGCCGAAAAACTTACGCTGGATTCAAGAGCGTTGCCGACGTTATGAACCGGCTCGAAGGCGGCGTCGCCAAGACGATTCTGGAATCCATCGAACACGATGATGCCAAGCTGGCGATCAACATTCGCAACCTCATGTTCACCTTCGAGGACCTGGTGGGCGTCACTGACGCGCACATCCGCGAGTGGCTGGGAGCCATGGACAAGAAAACATTAGCCCTGGCGCTCAAGGGAGCGACCCAGGACTTGAAGGACCATATTTTCAGGGCGATGTCATCTCGCGCCGTGGACATGCTGAAAGAAGACATGGAAGCGCTGGGCCCAGTCCGTGCCAAAGACGTAGCGACGGCCCAGCAGGAAGCGGTAACGCTGATTCGCAAACTGGAGACCGAAGGTAAGGTCGTACTGAAGGCCGAGGGAGACGATGAGTACATTGTCTAGCGGCGCCGCGAGTGCGCAACCCGCCACCGAAGTCGAGGCGTTTGTCTATCAGGATACGGACAATGTATTTGGCGTCGAGACGCCGAAACCGCCAGACCAACGTCTGCAAGAAATGAGCCTGAACCGGGATCACCCTCCACGAACCAGCGAAGACGAGATTGCGCGGTTAATCGCGGAAGCCCGTACTGAAGGCATTCGCGAAGGCGAACGCCTCGCCAAGGCAGGGTTTCAGGAAGAACTCGCACGTGAGCGTTCGCGAGTCACCGAGGTGATGTCCGCATTGCAAAAGGAGCGGGATGAATATTACTCCAAAGTCGAAGTGCAGCTGGTTCATTTTGCATTGGCCATCGCCGGAAAGATCCTTCACCGCGAGGCGCAGGTCGATCGCATGGTGGTTGCCGGGCTGGTGAAGGTCATGCTGGAGAAATTGCAACAGGGAACCAGGGTAACTGTACGCGTGCGCCCCGAAGCCGCTGAAAGCTGGCGCCACTATTTCCACGACAATTCCACCGTACAGATCGTAGAGGATTTCTCGATGCAGGCGACGGATTGCGTGTTTGAGACCGAACTGGGCATTGCGGAAGTTGGGTTCGACGCTCAGCTTAAAGAAATCGAGAAGGGCTTCTTCGACCTGCTGGCTCAAAAACCCACCCCTAAGCTTGAAGCAAAATGACATCTGGACACCTGGACTCGTGCCGTAACTGGCTCGCCAACGGATCCTCGATCCGCTGGAGTGGCCGTGTGACCCAGGTAGTGGGCAATCTGGTGGAATCCGCTGGGCCGTTCTGTTCGGTGGGTGAATCCTGCGAAATCGTGGACTCCGGCGGGGAAGCCTTCCCAGGAGAAATCGTGGGGTTTCGTGGATCCAGCGTGCTTTCGATGAGCCTGGACAAGCCTCACGGCATCCGCTTTGGGGATCGGATTGTTACCCGCGGCGCCAGACCGTCTCTGCGAGTGGGACCGGAATTACTGGGCCGCGTGATCGATGCTACGGGACGACCGATTGATTCGTTGCCAGACTACAAGGCGGCGCAAAGCATGTTGGTCGATGGCGTCGCACCGTTGCCGCTTGAACGCGTCCTGATTGATGAGCCACTGGGTTGCGGCATTCGCGCGATTGATGGATTCCTGACTTGCGGACGTGGCCAGCGTATTGGAATCTTCGGCGGCAGTGGAGTGGGCAAGAGCACGCTCCTGGGCATGATGGCACGCGGCACATCGGCTGATCTGACGGTTCTTGCTCTGGTCGGTGAACGTGGCCGGGAAGTAGGCGAGTTTCTCAAAACACTGGGGGAAGAAGGACGACGCCGGTCGGTGGTGGTGGTTTCGACTTCGGATCAATCTCCCTTGCTACGCATCCGCGCGGCTCTGGCTGCGACCTCGGTCGCGGAATATTTCTGTACTCGGGGCAAGAATGTTTTACTGGTGGTCGATTCGCTGACTCGCTTCGCCATGGCCCAGCGGGAAATTGGCCTGGCCGCCGGTGAGCCTCCGACGGCGAAGGGTTATACACCGTCTGTGTTATCGATGTTGGCGCGATTGGTCGAACGGGTTGGGCGTTTCTCGCAAGGCAGTATCACCGCTTTCTATACCGTCTTGATGGAAGGCGACGATCAGCAGGATCCCATTGTGGATACGGTGCGTTCCCTGCTGGACGGACACATTGTGCTGGATCGCAATCTCGCCTTGCGTAACCACTACCCACCAATTTCTGTTCTCGATAGCCTGAGCCGGTTGATGCCCAGCGTGTGCTCACCTGAACACATCGATAAGACCGGAGCCCTGCGCGTGCTGCTGGCCGCCTATGCCCAAGCGGAAGATCTGGTGCGAATCGGCGCATATCAGAAGGGAACCGACCCGGTCCTGGATAAGGCCATCGCAGCTCTGCCGGAGATTAACCGCTTTCTGCGGCAGACCCCCACTGAGCAAACCGCGTTTTCAGAAATGTTGCGGCATCTGTTCGCCCTTCACAGCTAACCATGGCCTTCCGATTTTCTCTTGCCGCGGTGTTGAAGTATCGCGAGAATCTGGAACAACGCGAATACCTGGCTTTAGGCAGGGTCCACCAGGAAATTGCCCAGGTTGAGGCACAACTTAGCCGATGTGAGGAGTGGCTTTCTGAAATCACGAATCTGCGCACAACCGAAACCGCCCGCGGCATTGCTTCGGTTCACCTGCAGGACGCCTACGAACGGGAGCGCGGCCTCGAGACTCAGCGGGACGAACTGCAAGTCAAACGGCAGGAACTCAACATGAAGCGGCTGCAGTGCCTCAAAGCTTACGAGCTAGCCCGGCAGAAACGCGAGATCCTGGAAGAACTTCGTAACCAACAGCTGAACACCTACGTTCTCGACCAATCCCGGCGTGAACAACGTAAGGTCGACGACATGTTTTTGTCGCGGCTGAAAAGGCGTAGCTAGGCAGAGGTTGCCTAGCGGCGTTTGGGCAAATCTTGCCCAGTCCGTAAATGTCCCCACAATCGTCGTTCCTTTCTAATCGGCACAATCGTGAAAACTCTTTAATTTCTTGATTGCTCTTCCGCGAATGGGAGCTGTCTCTAATCGGGAGATTTTGGCCAGCCACGTGCAAACTCTGTTCCCGGTTGAGGAGAAACCGTGAACGTGAGCTTGCCGACAATTGCTGCGCATGCCATACCCGCGAAGAACTCGCCGGCTGCTGCTACGACTTCGGGAAAGTTTTCAACCGTTCTTGCCGAAGCCCAGGACTCGCCGGACTCGACGTCAGACGTTCTGAATGAAGGTGGAAGCCACGCTCCGAAGAAGACATCCGTTAAGAGCGATAAGAATAACTTGAAATCGTTCGCTGCCACCGACGGTTCGACCCTATCGAAAACCACTCCTGCGGTTAATTCCGCCGCTCACGAAATCAAAGCTGCATCGACAAGTGCGATGCGGCCGTCCTGGCAAAACGCCTTGTCACAACAGATGTCACAGTCAGATGATACTGACGAAGCTGCCGACGGACTAGCTAATACGAAGTCCGATTCAGACTTGGTGTTATCAGCTGCGGCCCTTCTGGCCATGTCCGACCCCAACGCCATCTCTGGCTCCCTCACGGGAATGAAGTCTACGAGCGATGCCTCGACGCTTCCGCTTATTTCTGGCGCGGGCAACTCCGGCCAGCCTGAAACCAGTAGTACGGACTTGCCCGACCCGGTGGCGAACAATCAGCAGGTTTCCGTTTCGTCTACCAACTTGTTCAGCACTTGGGCAGCAGGAGAAGAGGCCACAAGTTTCAAATCCCTTGTCGCACCCGGCGTTGCCAACATGGAGGCTTCAGCCGCGCCGAATGGCAAACTAGCGACCTCCGGAACCAAGACCGCATCTGCCGATAGCGCGCGGGCCACCGCTTCCACGCTCGACACCAAGGCTCAGGCCGGGTTCACTTTCCTGCAGTCTCACGCCACAGCTTCGATCACCCCGCCGATAGCATCTGCGCCAAAGACGGTCGTTCGGCCCGGTTCCAATTCCGACACAAGTCATGAGGTGCTCCAGGGCCGCGCACTCAGCGGAAGTTCAAACGGCAAACAGGAGAAGGCTGTGACGCAAGCTTTTTTTGGCACGCTGAACGATGACCTCGATGGAGCCAGCAACCCAGCGAATCAACTTGCCAAGGCAGGTTCACTTTCATCCGCGGCCGCACCGGGAGACACCGGCAACGCAGCCATAGTAGGAGCGCCAGGCGCGATCGTTTCCACGCAGATTTCCTCACCGGCTGTGATTGCGGATGGCCAAACGGTAAGTGCCGTCGCTTCTTCGAAGACATCGGACACAGTAACGCACAGCCAATTAACGGCCGCCGCGGAAGATGCGGAAGCAGTCGTCGAAGCAACAGCCATTTCAGCCAGCTCTCCGCTTCACACCGCAAAACTGGTAGCAAGCGTGGAGCAGTCCGAACTCCGCATGGGATTACGTACGGGGGAGTTTGGCAACGTTGACATCCGAACCTCGCTGGTCCGCAACCAATTCACCGCTGAAATTTCGGTGGAGCGCGGCGAACTCGGTCGAGCCCTGGCGGCGGAACTGCCGAGTTTGCAGCACCGGCTGTCGGAGCAGCATATGCCGGCGGCAAATATTACGGTTCAAGACCAATCCGGCGGCAGTTCGTCCGGTTTTCATCAAGGATCGCGCTCGGGTCAGAACGCACCACATGTCAGCGTCTCCGGCAGTCGCGCGCATGAGGATGCGTCTCTGTCAGTGCTACCCCTGGACATCATCGAGGCGACGGCAAGACTTGACATTCATATGTAGCTTTCTCGGAAAGCGAAACATGGAAAAGAGAAGTTAGGAGAAAACAAATGAACCTTCACGGAATATCGACAATGACACCAGTTGCACATATGTTCACCGATCTTTCCGCGGGCATGAACGCCGCGAGTTCGACGGGCGCAACAAGTTCGTCCAGTTCGTCCGGGTCTGCGGGGTCCACCAACTCCACCGGTTCCTCCAATTCGCCAACTGATGCCGCCAGTTCGGCGGAAAGCACCTTCATCAGCTTGCTGGTGACCGAACTCCAGTCACAGGATCCCACGCAACCCATGGATCCCACCGCCATGGTCAGTCAGATGTTTTCCATGAACCAGCTGGAACAACTGATCAACATCAATCAGACCCTTACCACCGCCTTCGCGCCGCTTACCGGCGGCACAAGCACGGGTGCTCCAGCGACCAGCAGCGCGAGCCCGTCGCCCAACCAAGTACTCACAGGAGGAAACTAATGTCGTCATTCTCGATTCCACTTTCCGGTCTTGATGCCACGCAACAGGCATTGAATGTAATTTCGAACAACCTGGCCAATCTGAACACCACGGGATTCAAGGATCAGACGGCGAATTTCCAGGACCTGTTCTATCAAAACTTTGGGACCACGGGCGCGGGCAACCCCATTCAAGTGGGTGCCGGCTCCGAAGTGAGCTCGATCTCCTCTAACTTCACCAACGGAAGCCTGAATAGCACGGGCGTTCCCAGTGACGTAGCCATCACCGGCAACGGATTCTTTATTGTCCAGAATCCCAACGGGACCGTTGAGTACACCCGCGCCGGAGATTTTGGGGTGAATGCAGCGGGACAACTGGTCACGGTGGGTGGACAAACCGTGATGGGCTATCCCGCGGTCGCTGGCGTAGTGAACCAGAGTGCGACTCTCGCGCCCTTGCAGGTAGGACAGTCGGCCATTAGCCCGCCGGCGACGACTACGACCATGGAACAGCAGACCAACCTGGACGCGAGTGCTCCGGTCGGATCCACTTATTCATCTCCTTTGACGGTTTACGATTCGCTGGGCGCGCCGCACGTGCTGAGTTTTAACTACACCGAGACTGGGCCTGGGGCGTGGAACTATCAAATCACACTGCCGGCGTCTGACACCGGCGGCACTGGAAATCCTACCGTGATTGCCAGTGGCACACTAACCTTTGACAGCAATGGCAACCTGACTTCGCCCAGCGGTTCGGTCACTGGCATCAATATCACCGGTCTGGCCGATGGGGCTGCGAATATGAGCCTCACCTGGAACCTTACTGGTACCGGTGGAAGCTCACTGCTTACGCAGGTAGATGCACCAAGCGCAACCACCTCCACTAACCAAAACGGTTATGGAAGCGGCACTTTGCAGAGCTACACGGTCGAGTCGGACGGCACTATCGAGGGACAGTTTAGCAACGGGCAAGTGCAAGCGCTGGGGCAAGTCGCGTTGGCCAATTTCGCGAACCCTCAGGGTATGCAACTGACCGGCGGTAGTAGCTATGCTCCAACCCTGGCATCTGGCGGGGCCGTGATCGGGGTTCCCAACAGCGGAACCTTGGGAACGCTTACCGGCGGAGCGTTGGAATCATCGAACGTGAATATTTCCGCAGAGTTCACGAACTTGATCGTGGTGGAACGTGCTTTTCAGGCCGATGCCCGCATGATCACAACCTTGGATACAGTGACCAGCGATACGATCGACCTCCAGGCACAGCCGGGTAACTAGTGCGGTCGATTCGCCATATTGATCTTGGAACTGTGGAGGTACATGTACCGAAGAGTAAGGCTGGGAGCAAAGGGTAAAAAACCGAAGTTTGCACACGAATGAGGTTCGGTTCATGCCGTAAGCCTCCAGGTACCGATTAGTGAAGTGGCCGTAACAAAACCAACCTTTAAAGGAGAAACACAATGTCTGTAGCCGGAATCGCAAGCAGTGTATTATCACAACAACTCTCGGGGCCGTTGATGCAGCCTACCCGACGACAATCTGAAGACCAGATTGGACGGACTCTAGAGCAGGACCTTCAAAACGGCGATTTGCAGGGGGCCGAGCAGGCGTACAATCAGCTGGCCGCCTTCGGCCCGAATAATTCCGGGCCGTTCAACAATCCCACGATGAAGGCTGAGTTCCAGACCTTGGGACAGGATCTACAGGCCGGGAACTTGACCGCAGCCCAAAGCGATAACAGCTCTCTCACCACCAATCTGTTAAAACAAGACGTCCAAAACGTAGTTCAGGGCGGCGGATCGCAGAATGCGGCAACTGCGATGGCCAACCTGAAGGGTGACTTTTGGGCGATATACGGTCAGGCGGCCTCGGGCAGCGACCTGTCGTCTCTTCTGGGCGTCAGCAGTTCAGCGATTAGCGTCCAGGCATAAGGTCGCTACGGACAGATCCTCGACTGAAGGCCGTGACCGTCTGAATTGGATTGTCGCGGGCCAGAGGTTCTTGGAATTGCCTGGATATGCACATCGCATCGCTGTGCAGCCATCGATTTTGCGGCTGGCATCATGGCGAACCTGCCATGGATTGTTAGCTTGCCATTAGAGGACTTGCGAGCCTGGGGCCAACCCCATGTTCGCAGGTCCCATTTTTCTACTTCCGGTCTAATCATCCTCGTTGTTACCGCAGGAGGAGCGAAGTCGCTGCATCCTCCAAATTGTTGTCATTTTTGCTGTTAGCCCTTCCGTAGGTCGAAAACATCGATCCCCGCGACCGGCCGTTGCGCGGACTCCGAATTGCACCTCCGAACTCGAAGTTCGTTGCCGCACACAACCCTGAACAACTGAGATCACAGAGATGGATGCAGCAGTACAACGCGCGAAAGAGCCCCAGCCGGCCGCCAATGCAGCTCCAGCCAAGGACCCGGTTGAAGCCTATGGCTGGTTCCCTTGTTTGCTGTCTCTGGAAGTCCCGGTCAGTCGGTTTACGGTGGGCGACTTGTTGCGCCTGCGGGTCGGTTCGATTGTTGAGACCTCGTCTCACCATACCGGCGACATTCCTCTGCGCGCCAATGGACTTCTGATTGGCTGGACGGAGTTCGAAGTGATTGGGAACCGGGTGGCCGTTCGTCTCACGGAGCTGGCATGAAGACACAACAAGCGTCTGCGTTGAGGGTGCCCGATCTGGCCAGTGCTGCCGCTGTCCTGGCGCCTCGGATTCTTTCCGCCATGACCACCAAAAAGGCGGATCCAAGCACCGGCACAGCCGCCGGACGAAAGCGATCGACAAAAACCAAGGCGCTGAAGAAAAAACCAGTTCAGCGGAACCGATCTATACCCAAGCAGAAGCCCGCCGAAAAGCGCAGGGCGACGGCGACGAATGCGGCCCACACAGGGAGCACGAAGAAGATACCGTCATCCACCGCTAAGAACTCCCTGCCGCAGCTTGTGCTGTCCGATAAATCTTCTGTGGTCAAAAACGAAGACGAAATAACGCTGACCGCGAATGCCGCGTTCACCAAGCCTGTTTCGCCGATTTTGGTCATGCCTGAAGACGAACCGGTCGGATCCGGCATGCTGGTCAGCAACGAGACAATCGCTGATAGTCACAATGCGGACGAACCGGCTAAAGCGACTGAGGGCGAGGCCCTTGCCGGTGCAACGATGGTGGACGAACCAGGCTCATCCCCTGCTGTGGAGAAACAAACTTTTCTGCAGGCACTTGCTCTTCAATGGACTGCCTTGTTTCTCGTCCTCACCCGAGCGTGGAACTGGACGCAACACAAGTTGAAGTCACACCAAGTCAAAAAACGGCTGCGGGTCTGTGAGAGCGTATCGCTAGGAGAGAAGCGATTTATCGCAGTCATCCAGGTCGACGGCGAACAGTTCTTAGTGGGCGGATCCTCAAGTTCAGTCTCCACACTGGCACATCTGGAACCGCGGCGGGAATTCTCTGAGGTGTTCAGAAACCGCTGCAAACAGGACTTGAGCCAGGCATGAGAAACGTTGTGATTTGGACAACCGGAATATTGCTATTGCTGCTGACCAGCAATGTCGTTGTGTTTGCTGCCGATGCCGTGCTACCCGTGGGGAATGAGGTCGCGGCCTCACCCACAACTCCGGCTTCCGCTGCCCCCGTCTCCAACCCGGTTACGATGCCAGCCATGCCGGTAGCCGTAGACCCGAACGAAATCCGTATTACTGGAATCGGAAATGGATCGGCGCCTTGGACCATTATTGTCCTGCTGACCTTCCTTACCTTGATCCCCTCCCTATTGCTGTGCGTGACTCCATTCGCGCGTTTGCTGGTGGTGTTCCACTTCCTGCGTCAGGCTCTAGGATTGCAAACCACTCCCAGCAATCAAACTCTGATCGGATTGGCGCTGGTGCTTACATTTTTTCTCATGCAGCCGGTGGGTGCCACCATCTTTCAAACTTCCGTCGTGCCCATGCAGGCGGGGCGAATTACCGCGATGCAAGCCGTGGAACGTGGTGCGGGCCCACTACGGCAGTTCATGGTGCATTACGTTCGCGAAAAGGATGTGGCGCTTTTTGTCGAACTGGCGAAGGAACCCCGGCCCCGGGACCCGCGTGATTTGTCGATGCGGGTTCTGGTGCCAGCTTACATTTTGTCAGAGTTAAGCACGGGCTTTCAGATCGGAACCGTGCTGTTCTTGCCGTTTCTGGTGATCGATATGGTGGTGGCCGCGATTTCGACATCAGTCGGCATGATCCAACTCCCGCCAGTTGTGATTTCTACCCCCCTTAAGCTCCTGCTGTTTGTCATGGTGGACGGTTGGAATCTGTTGATTGGTTCGTTAATGAAGAGTTTTAGCTGAGGCGACAAAATGCCAGTTGAACAAATCGTGGACCTCGGGCGCTTGACCATGCGGGAAGTTTTCCTGCTGGCAAGTCCGATATTGGCAACTGCGGTAGTCGTTAGCCTGCTGATCAACATTGTGCAGGTGCTGACCTCGTTGCAGGAAACCACTCTATCGGCTGTGCCTCGGTTGCTGGCTACTGGGGGAGCAACGTTTTTTCTGATGCCCTGGATGTGGAAACAAGCATGCGGCTTTACCTTGCAGATTCTGTCTGACTTTCATCCGTACATACGGTAGATATGGAAATTTCGGTCGCCAATCTGATCGGTTCCGTCCTCATGGTGGGGTTGCGCGTGTCCGGCGTGGTGTTGTTCGCGCCATTTTTCAGTAGCGCCGTAATTCCCCCACGAATGAAAGTCGCCCTGGTGATTACGATTACCGCGGTCCTTTACCCAGTCTATTCCGCGCATTTGCCTTCGTTTTCCGTATCGCAGTGGCCGGTCATCGTCGGCAGCGAAATGCTGGTTGGGATTGCCATCGGAATGGCGACCAATGCGGTCATTGAGGGAGCGCAACTAGCCGGGCAGATTCTAAGCATTCAGATGGGATATTCGCTGGTGAACATTCTCGATCCCAATACTCAGGTTGAAAACACTGTCGTTTCACTCTTTCACCAGGGCGTGGCGTTGCTCATCTTTCTGATGTTGGGTGTCCATCACTGGATCCTGCGCGCCATTGCGCACAGCTTCGAGTATTTGCCTCCTGGTACCGCGACCTTGAATCCGCTGCTTTCGCAGGCATTACTGCATGAAGGAGCGGTTGTGCTCCAGCTCGGGTTACAGATCGCGGCGCCAGTGCTGGCCGCCACCCTGTTGGCGGACGTTGTGCTCGGACTGCTGGGGAAGGCATCGCCGCAAATGCCACTCATGCTGCTGGGGCCCGCGATCAAGAGCATGCTCGGCGTACTTTTGCTCGGGGCTACCATCGGCTTCTGGCCCAAACTATTTGAGAGAAGTTTTTCGCAGTCGATCGCTTATACCGAACACCTGTTGCACCTGGCAATGGCAAGGTAATGGCTGACCAGAACAAGTCCGAAAAAGCTACACCGCAAAAGCGAAAGAAAGCCCGCGAGCAAGGCCAGGTTGCGCGCACCAAGGAACTTTCCAGCGCACTTGCCTGGAGCGGTGCGATTGGACTACTGGCTTTGCAGATCCCCGACGCTCCTCGCCAATGGCGAGGCCTTTTGCAAAGCACTTTGGACTTGTCGGTGAGAGAGCCATTAATGCCAGGTGGGCCGATTTTGTTTTGGAGCGCAATCGGCGTATTGCGATGGATCGTACCTATCCTGGCTTGCGCATGGGTGCTCTCGTTCGCCGGGGGAGTTGCGCAGGGCGGTCTGGTATTTGCCGCCGAGGCTTTGGCATTCAAACCGGATCGGTTGAATCCGGCGTCAAAGCTGAAGCAAATGTTCTCGTTGACCGGCCTCAGCGCAATCCTAAAGTCACTGCTGCCCTTCGGAGTGATCATCTGGATCGGTGTTTCCACGGTGACGAATCATTGGTCCACCATCGTGCGTGCATCGGATTTTAGTGCTCGTTCGTACGTCGGTTTTCTTTTGGGCGCGATGTGGGAACTCTGCTGGAAGTCCGGACTCGTCCTGCTCAGCTGGTCGGCGGTGGATTATCTGTTGGTCCGCCAGAAGCTGGAGTCTGACTTGAAGATGAGTAAGCAGGAGATGCGGGATGAAATGAAGCAGACCGAAGGAAATCCCGCAGTGAAGGGGCGGATCCGCCGTCTGCAAAGGCAGTTGCGCCGGCGTCAAATGTTGCACGACACGGAGAAAGCCAGCGTGGTCATCACCAACCCGACCCACTTTGCGGTTGCTTTACGTTACGAAATGGATATGGAGGCACCCATCGTGGTAGCCAAAGGCAAGGACTTTCTGGCGCAGGAGATCAAGGAAGTGGCGCGATGGCACGGCATTGCGGTGCTGGAGAATCCCCCCCTGGCGCAGGCCCTTTATCACACCGTCGACGTGGGGAGTGCCATACCTTCGGCGCTTTACACCGCGGTTGCAGAGATCTTGGCATTCGTATTCCGAGCGCAAGTTCAAGCGCGGCAGCAGCAGGCGGCCAGAGCACCGGCTCACTAATTGGGTCAAGAAAGTTTTATATAAAGAATGGCGACTAAACCCAAACCGATAGCACCACCAAACGCGGGAAACAGGACCGACTGGATTGTTCCCGCGCTGGCCGTAAGCATGGTGTTTGTCATGCTCATCCCGCTGCCTGCGCTGATGGTGGATCTTTTGCTGGCGGTGAGTATCACCTCAGCAGTCTTGGTATTGCTGGTCGCACTGCAGATTCTCAAACCAGTACAATTTTCGGTTTTCCCCAGCTTATTGCTTTTGCTCACGCTATTCCGGTTATCGCTAGGCCTTGCCAGTAGCCGGCGAATCCTGCTGCATGGCAGCGAGGGACCGGCGGCGGCTGGATCGGTGATCGAAAGTTTTGGCCAGTTCGTTGTTGGCGGCAACTATGTTGTGGGCTTTGTCCTCTTCCTCGCCTTGATCGCCATTCAGTACATGGTGGTCAGCCACGGCGCAGTCCGTACCGCTGAAGTTACGGCGCGTTTCACCTTGGACGCGATGCCCGGCAAACAGATGGCAATCGACGCCGATTTGAACGCTGGACTGATTGATGAAAAGCAAGCTCGCGGCCGCCGTGAGCAGATCGCCCGCGAAGCCGAGTTCTATGGCGCGATGGATGGTGCCGCCCGCTTCAGCCAGCGTGACTCATTGGCAACTATCCTTATTACTGCCATCAATATTGTTGCTGGATTTTTGATCGGCGTGTTTCAGCACGGCGTTCCTTTTCTCGAGGCGCTGAAAACCTACACCATCCTGACGGTGGGAGACGGTCTGGTCACCATGATTCCGTCGCTCCTCGTTTCAGTGGCAGGAGCCATCGTGCTGACCCGAGCCTCGTCGGACAGCTCGCTGGGAATCGATGTTGGACGTCAACTGTTCGGTAAGCGTAAAGCACTATGGATTGCTGCCTGCGTCATGCTGGCCCTGGCGCTAATACCGGGTCTACCCAAGCTGTCTTTCGTCCTCATGTCGGCAATCATGGTTGTGCTTGCGCGCCGCGCGAAAGCCGATACGGCCATCGAAGGCCAGGTTGTGCCCGGTGCTGCGCCTGCTAAGGGACAAGCCGTTACACCCGCTTCCGATCCCATGGATTCTTTGCTCAAGCTGGACGAGCTCATGCTCGAGGTTGGCCTTGGATTGGTTCCGCTGGTGGATGCAAAACAGGGTGGCCAGTTGCTGGGGAAAGTACGCTCCCTGCGCAAGAGCCTGGCATCGCAGCTTGGGTTCCTGATTCCTCCCATCCACATCACCGACAATTTGGCGCGGAAGGAGCGAGAGTACGTCATCTACTTGCGAGGCGTGGAAATCGCGCGCTGGGAAATGCGCCGGGATTGCCTGCTAGCCATCAGTTCGCAATCTACCCCACCAGCTTTACCCGGCGTGGAAACTCGTGAGCCGGCGTTCAATGCTCCGGCCAAGTGGATCACGCCTGACTTACAGGCACAGGCGTTGGCTGCAGGCTACGTAGTGGTGGATCACACGTCCGCCCTCGCTACTCACCTGGGTGAAGTCGTCAGGCAAAATGCTCATCTTCTCTTGACTCGCCAGGAGACCAAGCGTGCCATCGACCGCCTCGGAGAATCTCACCCCAAGCTTGTCGAGGAACTTATTCCTAAAGTCATGACCCTCGGCGAAGTCCAGAAAGTGCTGCAACAGTTGCTTCGCGAACAAGTCTCAATTCGTGATCTGGGAACGATTCTGGAAACTCTGGTTGACATGGCTCCGTCAAACAAGAATCCCGTCCTGTTGGTTGAGGCAGTACGCCACGCCCTCGGACGCGCGCTGGTCAGGCCGCTGTTGGATGAACGCGGAGAGCTGAAAGTGGTAACCCTGGATCGCTCCATCGAAGAAGAATGCACACGCGCCTTGACTCCGCAGCCGCCGACCACCTCCTCGACCGCCCTTCAGCCCAATACTGCTCGCCGGGTGTTGGATGGTCTGCGTGCGCTGTTCGGAGATCAAGTGGTCACCGCGCCTCCTGTGTTGTTGTGTTCATCGCCCGGACGGTTTCATCTTCGCCGCATCCTGGAACCGTTTTTCCCCAAGATTGTTGTGCTCGCGCCTACGGAGATCCCCCCTCTGATACCCGTGCAATCGATTGGAGCAGTGCGGTGAACAGACATACATGTTGTACAGAGTGAGTTGAGGACCCGACGATGCAAGCAGAAATCGCATACCGAGAGAACGTAGAAGAGGTCTCTGAACGTGACCAGCTCATTTTGAAAGAGCTGCCTTCGGTGTATTACATCGCCCGGCGCATCTCCGAGCGATTGCCCCAACACGTGGTATTCGAAGACTTGGTGCACGCCGGCGTGGTGGGGCTGATCGAAGCGGTCCGCAGTTACGACGTCAGCAAGTCGGTGCCATTCAATGCGTTTGCAAAGTTCCGCATTCGCGGGGCGATCCTCGATAGTTTGCGGGAACTCGATTGGGGCTCGCGGCCGCTGCGGCGCAAAGGCCGTCGGATGGAAGAAGCCATCGCCACCCTCTCGGCGAAACTTGGCCGTCAGCCGGAAGAGGACGAAATCGCCGCGGAGATGGGAGTCTCGATCGAGAAACTGCACGAGATCGCACTGCGTCTGGATGGATTGAACCTCGTCGGCCAGCAAGTCAATTCGCTTTTCGATAGTTCGGGGACGCAAGACCTGATTGAGTCGGCCCCCAGCCATGATGAAAATCCCTACGATCTTTGCTTGCGGACCGAGATCAAGGAACGGCTTGCCGAAGCGATTGGCACCCTTTCAGAAAAAGAGCAGTTGGTCGTTTCTCTGTATTACAGGGAAGAGCTCACCATGAAGGAAATTGCGAAAGTTGTGCAATTAGGAGAATCGAGAGTTTCTCAAATTCACGCCATCGCGCTTCCTAAGCTTCGGGCAGCGTTGCAGAAACAGGATTTCGCGGAGACGGACGTTTAACCATTTTATTTAGCCGGGCCCCCACTGCGGGCAGAACAGGACAAAGATTGATCATGAGCAGGTTTGGCCTCCAGGAGTTGACGAAGACGGTTTTCAAGTGGAAGACCTCGCCAGGCTGTGCCAATGCCGGATGCCAGGGCAATGTCTTGAAGCACGCGGTCTCCAAGCGGCATTTCGGCGTATGGCTGGCGGAGGAATGGTTTTGCAGTCCGGAGTGTTTTGAGAATGGCGCACGCAAAAAGATCGTGGAACTGCTGTCTTCGCGGCATAGCCAGGAAAGGGCGCCGGCATTGCGCATGCCGCTCGGACTCCTGCTGTTGTCTCGGGACATACTGACCCACGACCAGCTCAAAGTTGCGCTCGAGCAGCAAAAGGCAAGCGGAGCGAACCTCGGCGAGACCGTGCAGGAACTCGGTTTCGCCACGGAACAACAGGTTACCTCGGCGGTGGCAGCGCAATGGGCGTCCCCGGTATTCACATTGGGTGACCGGCCATTGCCGGCGGAGGTCCGCATTCCGCGGCGATTGCTGGAGCAATACGGAATGTTGCCGGTTCATTACTCGGAAATTGGAAAACGGCTAATGGTCGGCTTTGTAAGCCGCGTCCAGCATCATATTCTTTACACCATCGAGCACATCACTTCCTGCTCCGCCAGCCCGTGCTTCATTACCGCGAGCGAGTACCGCCGCGGGATCCAACTATGCAATCTCACGGCAACGGAAAACGAGATTCTCTTTGATCGCCCCAGCGGAACCGTCGAGATCGCCGGACTGGTCCGGAATTATGTAAACCAGATCGGAGCCGAACGGGCGCGCTTTGGAATGTGCCGCGACTATCTTTGGGTGCGAGTTGTGGGTCGTCAGGAAATCGATCTGTTGTTCCGATTGCAAGACCGTTAGAACCTGGTGAGGGGCGCTAAAGGTTCGAGCGTCCTGTGCCGATTAATGTCAGCGAGGCATCCTGATGCTGACAGACGGCAACCCGAACGAATTACTTCTCCCGATTGGTGATCCCGGGCGCAGCCTTGAAAGCTCCCTGCCGGTAGCTTTACAAGTCACCGGGTTCCCACTTCCTCCGGCCATGCCAGATGCGGTTCTTCTGCTGCGTCTGCTATTGTCTTGTCACCCTGCGGACTTGCATGCTATCACCGACGTCATCCGCAATGACGTTGGCTTGACCGCGCAGCTGTTTCGGCTGGCGGCCGTGGAGCGCAATGGGCGACCTACAAGCATCCTGAACGTCGGGGATCTTATCGTTCAAATTGGCCTGGATAGGCTGAAAAGCCTGGCAGCAGCTACCAAATTGAACCCGCTTCAGCCGCAGAATGATGCTCCAAAGGCCCGCGAACACTTTTGGATGCATGCCCGCTTGACCGCGCGCATTTCCGAAGAACTGGCGAGCGAAACCACTCCCATGAATCGCGAAGCCGCTTATGTGGCCGGTCTCCTACGCCATCTGGGTGCTCTACCTGCGTTGCTTGGCTGGGAAATGCCAGAATGGATGCCGAGTTGTACGGGGGATCTCGGGTATCAAATGGCGAAAGCGTGGCAGCTTCCAGTCGTCCTGGCGGATGTGATCCGGGGCGACGACAGAGCTTGCACTTCGCAGCAGGCCCATTTTCTGCTGAGGGTGGTCAATGTGGCCGACGAGCGCGCGGCGCGATGGGAGTCTAATGGCACGCCGATGCGTTCAGCCTGGGCATGGTCTTAGGCCAAACCCGGAAACGCCAAACAAATCTGTAGATGACGGTTAGAAATTCTGATCGTCCTGCTCGGTTCATCTCACGACTGCTGTTCGTCGTCTAATCTATACCTCATCCTGCAACGACGCACGACCGTTGTTCAATCACTTACAGCCAACCGGACGCGTTCTTCTATGGCCGTCCCCGTGCTTTGCTCTTTGGCATGGACAGTGGTTTCTACGCAGCATGCACCGCCCTTATGGGACGGAGCCAGGCGCTCGACCTGGTCGCCAACAACATTGCCAACGTCAGCACTCCTGGTTTTCGCGCACAGCATGAGATATTTCGCTCCCTGCTGGCGAGTTCTTCCGTTCTCCCGATGTCAGGATTGAACCAGGCCATCAACAACTATTCGGTTCTTGGCGGCAGCGAGCTTGATTTCACCCAAGGCAGTCTGGAAAAGACCGGTAATGACCTTGACCTCGCGATTCAAGGTTCAGGCTTCTTTGTGGCACAAACTTCAGCCGGCCAAGTCTTCACACGAAACGGGAATTTTCATGTGTCTCCAAAAGGCAAGCTGGTGACCGCCGAGGGTGACCCCGTGCTCGGCGATTCCGGCCCCATCGACATCGTCGGAGGGCCAGTCTCGGTTAGTAGCGACGGGACGATCTCCGTCAATGGAGCGGTGGCCGGACAGCTTAAGATTGTGGATTTCCCCGCCGGCACCAACCTGACCAACGTAGGTTCGACCTACTACTCCGCGCCGCCGAAGAGCGAGGTGGCTGCCTCGGGAGCAACCATCCAGCAAGGAAGTCTGGAATCTTCGAACGTCAATGCGGTCGCCAGCGCGGTGGAACTAGTGACGCTCCAGAGATACGCCGAACTGATGCAGCGGGCTCTATCCATGTTTCATACCGATATGAACCAAGTCGCGGCCCAGGATTTGCCGCGAGTAACACCGGCACAATAAAAAGGGGAATATCATGCTTCGTGCTCTCTACACTGCCGCCAGCGGAATGGTGGCCCAGCAACTCAACCTCGACAACATCGCCAACAACCTGGCCAACTCCAGCACTGCGGGTTTCTATGGCCGCAGGCTGCAGTTTTCAGATCTGGTTTATCAGAATGTGATCATGCCCGGCGCTGCCGCCACCCAGCAAACCACGGTCGCCGCCGGCCTTCAGGTCGGACTTGGAACCATGCCTGCGGCTTCGGAAGTGCTTCAGACTCAGGGAAACTTCAGCTCCACCGGCAATCCTTTGGACCTGGCAATTCAAGGCTTGGGCTTCTTTCAAGTGACCTTGCCGGATGGTTCGATCGCCTACACCCGGGCAGGGTCTTTCAATCTGGACGCCCAGGGAAATATCGTGACTGCAAATGGAAATCCTCTGCAGCCCAGCATCACCATCCCGGCCAACGCTACCAGCATAACGGTGGGGTCCGACGGAACCGTGTCGGTCACGGAAACTGGCCAGACCGCGGCCCAGCAAGTGGGCAGCATCCAGCTCGCCATGTTCCCCAACCCGGGCGGCTTGAACAGCGTGGGCAACAACCTGTTTCTGGCAACCACTGCTTCAGGCGATCCAATTGTCGGAGCGCCAGGATCGGCGGAGGGACTGGGCACGCTGCAACAGGGCATGCTGGAACAGTCGAACGTGGATATCGTGTCCGAGTTCGTGCAGCTGATTGTCGCGCAGCGCGCCTACGAATCCAATTCGCGAGTTGTAACCTCGGCTGACCAGATGTTGCAGGATCTGGCGCAAATGGGCCGCTGATTGATCAATTGAGATTGATTGACCAAAATTGACCGAACCATGAACATGCCAAGAAATTCCGGAAGCTTCATTCTGGCGATTTTGCTCGGGACTCTCATCCCGGCGGCTGGACAATCTCAGCCGAACCGGATTGCCATTACTCCGCAACATGTCGCGAGCGCCATGGCAGGAGCAGGCTGGAAGGTCAGCGCAGGGCAAGTCCAGCTTCTTTCTCAAGTTACTTCCACGGTTCGAGACGCATGGTTGGAGGTCGTTCAGGTCACGCATTGGCAGGAAGACAAGTTGAAAGTCGAGTTGCGTTGCCATGATCCGCGGGTTTGTCTGCCGTTCTACGTTGTGATCAACCAGGCTGGGACGGCAGTCAAGTCCGGCCAAACCATGGCGGCAGATACAGAGGCAGATGCGAAGCATTCTGCGCTTGAAATGCCGGCGGAGAAGCCACTCATGCGATCCGGAGATCCGGCGACTCTGACCTTTGCAGACAAAGGGCTCAGGATAACCATGCCTGTAGTCTGCCTGGAAAACGGGCAGCGCGGACAAAGGATTCGTGTCGCGAGCGCGGATCACAAACGATTTTATAAAGCAGAGATCGTGGGGCCGGGATTGTTAAGGGCTACCGCACTTTGAGATGGGACAGGAAATGAAACTCGGAGGCTTACTGCGGCGCGGTATTGCGCTGGTGCTGGAAATCATGTTTCTCGCGGGCTCGCCATTGCTGATGGCGAAGACCACCGACAAGGATGCGCAGCAAACACGCGCCGCCTACATCGCCCGGGTGCAACAACAGGAAGAACATGCCCTGATCCCAACTACGATGGGCAGCCTGTGGGTGGCGGGTGGCGCCTACAACGAGTTGAGCGCGGACTACAAAGCCCGTAACGTGGGCGACACGCTCACCTTGGTGGTACTCGAACAAACCTCGGCGCAGTCCACCGGAGACGTAAACTCGCAGCGATCATTCTCGACCAGTTCTGCGATTACTGCCCTGCCCGGTAAGCTTTCGACCAACGGAGTGAATCCGTTATTCGGGGCAACATCCGCCACTCAACTACAAGGGAAAGGTGAGACTTCGGCTGGATCCAACTTGACCACGACAGTCACCGGACACGTCATTGCTTTGTTGCCGAACGGCAACCTCATCGTCGAAGCCGAGCGCCACGTCCTCATTAATAGCCAGCACGAGACCATGCTGGTGCGCGGAGTGTTGCGGCCGGGTGACATTGGACCGAACAACACGGTAGCTTCCACTTCGCTGTCGAACCTTGAAATTGAACTCAAAGGTAAGGGAGTGGTTACGGATTCGATCGCCCGTCCGAATCCCATCATGCGGACATTGCTTTGGCTGATCGGGTGGTAACAATGCAAGAGATTCTACGAATGACAAAAAAGTTCACGAATTTAGGTCTACAAGTTCTCGCGGCAGGCTTGTGTTGGTTCGCGCTCACTGCGCTGTCCTCTGCCGAAACCGCGCCTAACCGTCAAGTAATGGTGCGGGACCTTACCACCATCAGCGGAGTGCGGGAGAATCCCCTGATTGGATATGGCGTAGTGGTGGGCTTGAAGCGTACCGGAGACAGCCAACAGACGCTGTTCACCACTCAGACGCTGGCCAATGTGCTGCAACGTTTGGGAGTGCAGATTGCCCCCGCATCGGTACAGGTTCGTAATGTGGCCGCAGTGATGGTCACTGCGTCCCTGCCGTCGTTCGCGCGGCCGGGTACAACCTTCGATGTCACAGTGTCTTCAGTCGGCGACGCCAAGAGTCTGGAAGGCGGAGTGCTCCTGCTAACCGCCATGCACGCTTCTGATGGCGCCATCTATGCGGAAGCGCAAGGACCACTGACCTTGGGAGGGTATACCGTCGGCGGAGGCGGTAACTCTAAGGCGGTGAATCACGTGACCGTCGGCCGAATTCCTGCCGGTGCGATCGTGGAACGCGATACTTCGTTCGACCTGAGTCATCTGACGACCGTGTCGCTGGTTCTCCGCGAACCTGATTTCACCGCCGCACGTGACGTAACCGCTGCCATTAATCAGGATTTCGGGAAGAGTGTGGCGTCATTTGTCGATAGCCGCCGCGTGGACGTCAACGTTGCTCAGTCAGGCATCGCGTCTGTTCCTCTACTCATTTCGCGAGTGCAGAACCTGGCCATCATGGTTCACCCGCCCGCCAAGGTGGTGATGAACGAACGCACCGGGACGATCGTGATGGGCGGCGACGTAAAACTATCACCGGTCTCGGTCCTGCACGGAGACCTCACCGTTCAAATTACGACGGCGTTCGTGGTTTCCCAACCCGCGCCGTTCGCGAAGGTCGGCAAGACTGAGGTCGTCCCGCAAGTCGATCTGGAGGCCAAGGATGGCCCAGCTCGTTCCATCGCCTTGAACGAAGGCGCGAGTGTCGAGGAATTGATTAATGGTCTGCACGCTATGGGTGCGAGCGCGCATGACATTGTCGCCATCCTGCAGGCGATTAAGGCCGCTGGCGGACTGCAAGCTGAATTGGAGGTCTTGTGAACTCCCAATTCGCGTTGGGCACATCCGCAGTCACAAACCAGGACTTGAATCAAGCCAGGAGCGCGCAAGCCCTTCGTGTGTTGAAGGGGCAAACACAGAACACTGACGATGGGAAGATCGACAAGGCGGCGCGAGATTTTGAAAGCATTTTGCTGGGGGAATGGCTCGAAAAAGCGGAAAAGTCATTTGCCACCCTGCCTGGAGGCGATCCGTCAGAGAATACCGATCCTGGCCACGATCAATTTCAGAGTATCGGCTGCCAGTTCTTGAGTGGAGCTTTGAGCAAAGCTGGCGGCATCGGAATTGCGGCCATGATCAGCAAGCGTTTGAAAGCCGCGGAAGCAGATCGGGCAGCGGCGGATGTGGCAAACCATGAGGGTAACCATGGTAACCAGCTTAAGACCAGTGGAGCGAGTTTAGGTGGCCTGCAAGCTAAAGACTAGTAAGCAGTTAGAGGGAGTGGAGTTTGCCGGGACAACTGCCGATTATGAACTGACGTTCAGCGACTCAAGGGGCTATTTATGAGAATAGGACCAAATTCGCCCGATCTGCAGAGTGTTTCAAACGAAACGGCAGCAAGTTCCACCACTGCGGCTGGCAAGACTCGTCCGGCGCCCAGCGACGATGGGGATAGCTTCCCGGAGGATACCGTGACCATCAGCAGCCTTGCTTTGCGCGCATTGCAGACGCCTGACATCAGGCACGATCAGGTCGGCAGTTTGCAGCAAAGTGTTTCCAACGGGGAGTATGAACTGGATCCAGGCGCCATCGCGGAGGCGATGCTGCACTTTTAAGCCAACATGTCGAAATCAGACCTAACTCGTGAAAAGGTGGACACCCAGCATCTGACGCGGGTGCGCCTCTTGACCGGGGAGGTTGCGGCTGCCATTTCTGCCATCGAGCACAACAATCTGCGCCAGCTTCAGATTGCCGTAGCAAACCAGGAGCGGATTTGCAACGAACTGGCGACCACGAAGTGGAGACCGTCCCCGCTCGCAAAAAAGAATGTGCGCAGAAATGCAGCGCCGATTGCGGAAACCGGCGATCAGATTCAGGCAGCCTACGTCGCCCTGGCCCAAATCAATCGGGTTTACGCGGGAGTGGTGAAGCGCTCAAAGAGATCGGTGGATCTGTTGTCGGCGCTCTACGGCAACCAGGGAGACGGCTATGGTCAGGAGCCACTCCCATCGGAAACATTGCAAACATTGTCTTGCGAGGTATAGTGCGATGGGTACGTTGAACACAGCCATGTGGATTGCGGCGCAAGCCCTGGATGTCGACCAGGGAGCGCTCAACGTCACCAGTAACAACATCGCTAACGCCTCGACTCCGGGATACAGCCGCGAGGTGGTCGATCTGACTGAACAGACGCCCGTTGAATCCGGCAATCTCACCGTGGGGATGGGCGTCAACCTGCAACAGATCCAAAGCGTCCGTAGTCAAGTTCTGTCTCTTTTGATTGAGGAACAGACTACGCAACAAAGCGGCTCGCAGACTCAACTGAACGGCTTGCAACAGGTAGAAAGCCTTTTCTCGGATCCCACGCAAGGAGTCGGCGCGAACCTGACCGCCTTTTTCAACAGCATCAGTCAGCTTTCCACGGATCCGTCCAATCCCGCCCAACGCCAATCCGTCATTACTGCCGCACAGAATCTGGTGAGTTCCTTCAATCAGGACGCGCAGAGCCTGGGCACAATTCAGCAAAGTCTGAATCAGTCTGTTTCCCAGTCTGTCAGCCAAATTAACAGCCTGAGCCAGCAGATTGCCCAGATCAACGGTCAAGTCGGCCAAATGCAGCAACTGGGCAAGGATCCCGGTACTCTTCTGGATCAGGAGAACCAACTGATCAACCAGTTGTCACAACTGACCAATGTGAACGAGATCCAAACCGAGAATGGCCTCACTCTCACCACGGGAAACGGGACCGCCCTGGTAGTCGGCAACCAAAGCTATTCGCTCCAACTGGGTAATGGTCCTACCGGAATGCAGGACGTGTTCTCTCAGGGACAGGACATCACCACCACCATCCAAGGCGGAAGTCTGGGAGGAGCGATTCAAGTGCGGGACCAGGACATTCCCGGCATTCTCAATCAGCTCAATACTCTTGCCGGTCAGTTCGCCACCAGTTTCAACGCCGCCCAGGCGCAAGGCTTCGACTTGAACGGGAATCCAGGGCAGGCATTGTTCGCATTCAACGCCAGTGGAGCCGCATCGAGCCTTAGCCTGACGACTATGGACCCGGATGCAATCGCCGCTAGTTCCGATGGAACAGCCGGCAGCAACGGCAACATTGTGAACCTGATGGCAGTAGAATCCCAGCCGCTGCCTTCGGGGCAGACGCCCACCGACAGCTACGCAAACATTGTCGCGCAAAGCGGCAACCTGGCGTCCCAGGCGCAAGCCAACCTGACGGCTAGCACCGCCAGTGTGAATCAATTGAACGATCAGCTAGGCGCGATTTCCGGTGTTTCCATCAACGAGGAAACCACGAATCTGCTGACCTACCAGAATGCTTTTGCGGCTGCGGCCCGAGTAGTGACCACAGTGGACCAGATGACTACGGCGGTGCTCGACATGGGATCAGGTGTAACCGCCGTGTCTTAAAGGAAATATGCGCGTAAACCCAAATTTCAGTCCCGACATTCTTCAGGATCTGTACCAGGCGCAGAGCCAGGAACAAACGGCGCTCGAACAACTGGCCAGCGGCAAGCTGATCAATATGCCCTCCGACAATCCGGCGGGTGCGGCCGAACTAGTTCAGAACCAGGCGCTACAGGATCAGACTGACCAATACCTCCAGAACACCAGTGCTGTTGAGGGGCAGCTCCAGACCGCTGATTCGACTCTCAGCTCAGTTGTGGACTCCTTGAATCAGGCGATCTCTCTCGGAACCCAAGGCGCGAATGGCACCAACTCTCCAGAGGACCTGCAAGCCATTGCGCAACAGGTTCAGGGGATTCAAGACCAGATGGTGCAGTTAGCCAATACGTCGTATCAAGGCAACTATATTTTCGCGGGTACCGACACCAACACCGTACCGTTCACGCTGGATTCGTCAGCGCCGGACGGCGTCACCTATAACGGAAACACTGACATAAACACGGTCCAGATTGCCCAGGGCAATAGTGTCCAGACCAATCTTCCGGGTAGTCAGGTGTTTCAGGGGAGCGGTGGCGACGTGTTCGGCGCGTTGCAGCAACTGATCACAGCGCTGCAAAGCGGGAACTCGACGAATATCGGTACTGCGACGACACAACTAGGTACGGCTTTGAATTATCTCTCGCAGCAGCGAGTTTTCTACGGAAATGTGGTAGATCAACTCAACTCCAACCAAACCTTCTTGCAACAAGAGCAGGTCAGTCTTGAGTCGGAGGCGAATAGTGTCGACGGAGCCAATCTGGCGCAGGCCTCGACCAATCTGTCCCAGGCGCAGACAACGCAGAGTGCAGCCCTCGCCGCGCTGGCCAAAGTGATACCCCAAAACCTGTTGCAGTATCTCCAGTAGCGGTTCAGTTCTTGGACTCGTCAAAAATGCCGGCGATTCGCCTAAGCGGGAAGGGTGGAGCGACCTGCGAGGAAAACGGGCAGCAACCCAATGATTTTAATGAGGTCAGGTCCGCGAGTCTCAAGGAAGCGTTTCAAGCGGTCCAACTGGCAGTCCCAGCTTCGCCTTCAACTCCAGCAACTGTTTGCTGACCAGATGTGGCGGCCGGAACAGCGCTTGCGGCCGGAACCGAGCTTGCAACTGTCGCCGGATTTGCCGGATCAACTTGCTGCCATGCTTGGCGTACATCCAGCAACAGCCCAACCTGCTCGCTGAGGATCTCGGAACTTATTTTTAGATGAGCTTGCAGAATTCTAGCGCGCATAACTGCATAGAATTTGGAGAGATTATTCGCAGCTTCACCGCCGTTTTCCCGGTCGAGTGACCCTTCCAACTGCTGCAGCACTAGAAACGCGTGCTTGATCGCGCCTGCCCGGCCTTCAATGTCTCTCTTGTCAATGGCATCCATCGCCTGCCGTAAGTCCTGAATGAGCAGGTCATACAGAATAATGATGAGCCCTACCGAGCTTGCGTTCTGCACCGCCGCCCTGCGGTAGCCTAACTCAGTCTGCCTGGAGTTCATAAGATGGTCGTACCTGAGGATGGCTGATAGCCAAGTTCCGCGTTAATCTGTGCTTCTTCGGTCGGTAACTCTTGCATCAGCGTGTTGGCCTGGTTGAATTCGGCGGTTAGGATTTGCTCCTGCTGCTGAAGATAAGGCTGAAAATTGTTGATCTGGTTCTGCAAATCCTGATTCTCGTTGCTGATGCTCTGCAAGTCCACGGTGAACGCACCGTTTGACGCATCGGTCAGGTTATTCATCTGGGTGCTCAAGAAATTTGCAAAGCCGTTCGATGCCGTCCCTTGCATGAAGCTCTGTACGGCCGCAAAATTGTTTTGAATGGCACCGCCCAGCGTTCCGCTATCAAGAGTTAAGGTGCCATCTTTATTCATGGTGATCCCGAGATCGGCGAGTGTTTCCACCTGCCCGCTGCCGGTCGAGTATCCTCCAGCCGACAGCAGTTCGCTCTGCAGCATGGAGATGGTGCTGTCGCCGGCGAGCGGACCTTCTTTGTTGTTAGCCCCAACCGTATATTGCGTGTTAACGTCACCGACTACCGTGTTGTAGGCGCTTACAAAGTTGCTGATGGCGGTGGACGCTGCGTTCGTATCCGGTTGCACGGCAATGTTGACCGCCGTTCCCGGCGATGCGCTGAGCAAGTTGAGAGTTACACCATTGAGGGCGCCGGTTACCGTATTGGATGCGCTGTCCACAGGAATTCCGTCCACTGTAAGGGAGGCATCCTGTCCCACCGTCGCCTGAGTGAAGTTAACGGTAGTGTCGTTGCTAATCGTAAAGTTATTGGCGGCGCCGGAGCTGTTGCTCACGATCGACAACCGGGACCCGCTGGAATCATTGATCACGCTGGCGGTGACGCCCAGGTTCATGCCATTGATAGCGGTGGCCAGATCGTCCAACGTGTTAATTCCGCTCCCCACCGTAATCTGAGTCGGAGTTCCAGAACCCACCTGAATGGTGAAGCTTCCTGCTGGCAGCGGCGTAGTGTCGCTTGCGACCGAGTCCGAATACCACGAAGCAGTGGTCGCCAGACTATTGACTACCACGACGTGATTGCCTGGCTGCGTGCCGTTGGCTGCGGTTGCGGTGACAATGCTTGAGTCCGAAGATGCCGTTGTCATTGCTGACAACGCACCTGCGGGATCAGACAAAGCAGTCAGGGTACCTTCTAGAGCTGTGACGTCGTTTTCGATCTGATTAAGGTCAGCGGTCTGCGTTTGCAGGGTCGCTTGTTCATCCTGCCACTCGACCTGGGGCTGCGCGTCCGCAGCCAGCGCTTCCGATACTGCCTGCTGAACGTCAATGCCCTGCGCTGAATTGAACCCCGACAAGAGCGAGTCTAGATTGATAGGATTGAGTGTGCCCATACTAGTTACTTAGCCCATCACTTCCCGGAAAAATCGAGGTGGTGGAACCTGAGTTCCACCACCCTCAATTCGAATTATTGGAGCAACTTCAATACGTTCTGCTGCAACGAATTGGCCTGCTGTAATGCCGCGATGCCAGTTTGCTGCAGAATGCTGAACTTCGACAGATTTGACGTTTCCGTGCCGATGTTGGCAGCCATAATGCCGTCTTCGGCGTTCGTGAGGTTGGTGATCTGCACGTTCATAACATTTACCGCCGAGGAAAGCTGGTTGGAATCCGCGCCCAAATTGCCGCGGAGGCCAGCGATACCCTGGATTGCGTTGTTGAGGTCGGTCAGAGCCGCCTGGGCATCGGAAGCCGTGCTCAGGTCATCGCCAGCGATGCTGATGGTTGAGGTGCCTACGACTCCCAGGTTCGAGGAGTTCACCGTACCGAAGTTGATGGTCACGGTGTTGACGCCTGCGCCGGACGAATCGCTCATGTAGATGACGGTGGTTGCGCCGTTGAAAATCGCCTGGCCGTTGTAGGTGGTGTTTCCGCCGATGCTGTTGATCTCGGTCTGGATGGAGGTAAACTCGGCTTGCAGAGCGGTGCGTTGCTGATCGCTGACGGTGCCGTTGGCCGATTCTGTGGCCAAGCTGACGGCACTGTTCAAGAGAGCAGTGATCTGAGACAGAGCGCCGTCCGCAACCTGGAGTTCGCCTACGCCGTCAGTGGCATTTTGCACCGACTGCGTCAGAGCAGTGATGTTGGCTTCCAACCCATTGGCAATCGCCAGTCCGGCTGGATCGTCCGCACCGGTGTTGATCCGCATTCCAGACGACAGAGCGGTCAACGTCTGGTTCAAGCTGGTCTGAGTCATGCCCAACTCATTCATTGCTTCTAGCGCCGGAATGTTGTTCAGAATACTGAGTGATCCCATGTGAAAGTCTCCTTAGTTTTCGAGTTCCGCCTGCAATGAGGTGTCCGGCCGACCTCTAATGCCGAGAACAGTCACATCGAGCAGGAGGTGTTTAACGGGATTAAATATCGGCACTTTGCCAGCGTCCAACCAGCCTCCTGCGTCACCGAAGTACAACGACCACCGGGGTGCACTCTGAACATCGCATCCTTGGTGTTTAAGGTCCCTCGCCCCTGGCCAATGGCCAGCCTTGGTTTCCGCGTGATTGAATCGTTACGCATTTGGAGTAACCTGTGCATCCTCAATGGTTTGGCCTGGGTTGCCGGGCTGCATGGCCAAGACCTCCGCATGCGCAGACCGCAATTCCGCGGATTGCGGGAACAAAAGCAAGCCACGAGCCAGAATGTCTGCGGCTGGTTCCCATTGCCGTAGTTGTGCGCGAATGCTGGCAGCCCGCAAAAAGAATTTGGGATTCCCCGCCGTGCTGGCTAGTTGTTCTGCCACTTCCGCAGCTTCTGGTAGTCTGTCCGCCATAATGCAGGCCTTCATCAGCCGATCATGAATGGCGAACATCCCCGGAACCGCCCGGGCCGCGCGTCGTAGTTTGGCCAGTCCGGTGTTCTTTTGCCCGGCCTTGACTTCTGTGTAACCTAATTTGCTTTCGAGCAGGGGATCATCCGAACCAGTGAGCTTGAGCGCCCGGCGATATGCCAACCGGGCCTCTTTGAAGCGGCTCAACCCTAACAGTGCATCTCCTTTTAGTTGCTCACGCAGAGCCGTGACCGGACCTTCGCGGCGATCCCGTTCCAGCGCCGTTAATGCTTCCTGACATTTCCCCAGATCGACATAAATCATCGCCGTGAATAACCATGCCTCTGCAACCCGTGGGTCCAGAGCCAGGCACCGCGCGAAGCATCGCAGAGCTTCCTCCGGATTCTTGAAGACTTCGTACTCTTGCAGACCAAGCTGGACCAAGGCTAAGAGATCGTCAGGATGTTCTTGAACTCTTAAGCGAAGCAGATCGCGATAGAACCCGGCTTTCTTGTCCCTGATTTGCTCGTCAAAAAGCTGTCCGAAGTGGTGTATGCAAAAGTTGGCGAAGGCGAGCTTATAACCCGCACCCGAAATTTGGTTCTCTACCAGTTCGTGGACCCGGCCGGTGAAATAGATTTTCGGATTGCGCCGGAAGAAGCGGCAGTTCTCGTGAACGAAATAGGCAGGCGCATCCTTGGCGCGCGGGTGCCGTCCGTCGTTGGGAACTGCGGTGCGGTCCCAGCCTCGACTGAACCGCATGCCGACATAATTGCGAATCGGAGTCAAATATCCGCCGATCTCCGAGGCTTGCATAAGCTGAGGTATATTCTGCTTCGCGTCGCGGTCCAACTCTTCGTCAGCATCCAGAACCAGGACCCAATTAGTCTTCACCGGTTCCAGCGCGGCATTGCGAGCCTTCGCAAAATCGTTTTCCCAAGGCACGGAAATGATGCTGGCGCCGAACTCCCGCGCAATGTCGCAGGTGTTATCGGTGCAGCCGGTATCCGCGATCACTATCTGCTGCACCACCCCACGCACACTCTCGAGACAAGGGCGAATTGTCTCCGCGCCATTCTTCACGATCATAGAGAGACCGACGCTGCCCATGATGGTTTCTCGTAAAACTCAGACTCCAACCTGGTTTGAATAGGGGCTTGGCGGTGCCATCGCCTTTATTCTCTGGTGTTCGACCTCGGCGCAGGCATTCTGTAACTCGGCGGAACCGGGGAACAGTTGCAAAGCGTGCCGCAAGAGTTTCTCCGAGCGTTCCCATTGTTTGAGCTGTGCCCGAATGCTGGCCGCACGGAGGAACGTCTTGGGATGTCCTAAACATCCTGCGAATCTCTCTGCCGCTTCCGCTGCCCCGGACAAATCCTCAGCCACCAAGCATGCCTTCACCAGTCGATCATGAAGTTCTGCATGGTGAGGGGCATCGTTCACCGCTTGCCGTAGCCGGGCGAGTCCCGCTTGTGTGTCGCCCATTCGTACCTCGGTAAACCCGAGCCTGCTTTCGATCAAGGGGCCGATTTCTCCGAGCTTCACCGCATTCTGATACGCGGTACGAGCTTGCGTGATCTGCCCCAGGTTGTAATATGCATCGCCTTTCAATCGCTCCCGGAAGCCGGCAGCCTCTGGTCTGCTCTCAACCTGCTCCAAAGAGATCAGGGCCTCGAAGGGCTGCCCCTTTTCGAGATGGATCATCGCCATGAAAAGCCAAGCTCGGGTGAACGGAGGATGCAATTTCACCGTCTGTCGGAAACAAGACAAAGCCATGTCAGGATTCTCCAGGGTTTTGTATTCCAGGAGTCCGAGCTCGAACCAGGCAAAGGGATTATCGGCGTCTTCTTTGACCTTAAGCTGACCCAAGTTTCTGTAGAACAGGGCCTTGGCGCAGCGAACCTCGTTGCCCCGAAGATGCCCGTAATGATGAATCAGAATGTCAGCAGGAATATAAGGAATGCCCAGCAACGAAATCCGATACTCCACCAGTTCATGCACACGCCCGTAGAAATAGACGTCAGGATTTCGCCGAAATAGCCGGATGTTCCGCTGATCGTGATAGCTAAGAGCTGCCTGGGCACGCTCGGGAGGACAGGTATTGGGCTTGCCCAGGCGCTCTAAGAAGTACGATGTCTTTTCCGGCATGTAATCTCGGATGGTAATAACGTACCCGCCCAGGTTCGGGGCGGCAAGCAATGCTGGCAGGAGGAGCTTCGCCTTCGGATCCAGTTCCTCATCCGCATCCAGCACCAGTACCCAATCGGTAGTCATAGGTGCCAAGGCCGCATTGCGGGCCTTTGCGAAGTGGTCTTCCCAGACTACCGGGATCACCGTGGCTCCGAATTCATGGGCGATTTTGACCGTCTCGTCGGTGGAACCGGTATCCCCGATGACGATCTGAGTGGCTATGCCACGGACGCTTTCAAGGCAGGGACGTAGCGTCTCCGCGCCATTCTTCACAATCATCGAAAGACCGAGTGAGGGCATTGTCATAATCCGGACAAAATTAGTGCAGGATTGGAATTTAGGCCTGCTTCAAGCTGCCGCTGGCATGAACTGCATTTGCCGTACCATGCGCCCTCGTGGCTGCGTTTTTTCTTAATGATTCTCCCGCGTAGCCTTTGGCGGCCGGGCGAAGGCTTCGGATTACTGAAAAGGACCGTCGCTATTAGAGCCGGATGAGGCAGCGAGATTGCAGGTGATTTGCCGTTAAGCGACCAATTCCTCATCGCAATGCAAAAATCGCCTGGACCGGCCCGGTCGAAAATCGGTCCGCTTGGTGAGCGGGACGCATTCAGGAACTCAATGTACAAGTTTCAGATCGCACTGATCCGGCCGCGGGGCTATCTCCATACCGAAGCCTTTCGAGAGCTGGCTGAGGCCCTTCAAGCCGCGCTGCAAAGCCTCGGCCACACTTCCCGGATACAAGAGAACTTTCTCGATCCCAGTTGGACGAACTTGATCTTCGGCGCCCACCTGCTGGCCCCGGAACAGATGCTGACCATCCCTCAAGGCTCCATCATCTACAACCTGGAACAACTGGGCGGCGCACTACTCAAGCCGGCCTACTACGAACTGGCGGCCCGGCTCCAAATCTGGGATTACGACCTGCGCAATATTGAATATTGGAAACAATTCAATGGCGCCTATGCGCCCGTCCACGTACCGATTGGTTATGTACCGGAGTTGAGCAGAATAGCGGCGTCCCCGTCGCAGGATATCGATGTCTTGTTCTACGGCTCACTCAATGACCGCCGAAATCGCATTCTCAATGCACTCAAAAATGCCGGAGTCAACGTCCATACCGCGTTCGGAGTCTACGGCAAAGATCGCGACGACCTGATCGCACGCGCCAGAATCGTTCTGAATATTCACTATTACGAATCGAAGGTCTTTGAGATTGTTCGAGTTTCGTATCTCCTTGCCAATTCCAAAGCCGTCGTCACCGAGTCTTCTGAAGACGTGGAAATGGGAAAAGGCCTGTCCGGAGCCGTTCTGAGCCTTCCCTACGACCAGTTGGTGGAGGGCTGCTGCTCGCTTCTGCGAAATGAGGCTGAACGGCGGGCTTTGGAGACGAGAGGTTTTCACTGGTTTTCAAAACGAAAGGAGTCAGACATCTTGAACAACGCACTGCAACAATCCACCGGCCTCATGACAAAGTCCGATGCTGTCGAAATTCCCCGCAAGCTAAACATGGGCAGCGGTAAGGACTGGCGCGAGGACTACTTCAACACTGACTTTGACCCTTACTGGGAGCCAGACGCGGTCCTGGATTTTAGCCGCGATCTGCCCATTGGGCAGCCGTTCGAAACCCAGCGCTTTGGTACCGTCGCTCTCCAGAACAACTTCTTCGACGAGATCATTGCCAACGACGTTCTGGAACACATTCCCAACCTCACACTGGCCATGACCTCATGTTTGAATCTGCTCCGGGTCGGCGGCGTGTTCCGCATCGCCGTTCCCTACGATCTCTCCTGGGGAGCCTGGCAAGATCCGACCCACGTACGTGCTTTCAACGAGCGCAGCTGGCTTTATTACACCGATTGGTTCTGGTACATGGGTTGGACCGAGGCGCGTTTTGACATCGCACAATTCGATCTGGGGCTGAGCCCGGTCGGTCAGGCGTTGGCCCAACAGCAAGTCAAAGGCGAGGACCTGGTGCGACATCCTCGCGCGGTTGATCAATTAAAGGTGGTTCTGCGCAAGCGCCTTCTGACCGAGGTGGAAAAACAACAGGTCGGGAGGTTCTTGAAGCGTCCAAACCGGAGTGCATCTCGCGGGCAGGCGGTTTCAGTCAAAATGCAGGCAACTGCCGCTCAAGCAGTACCGGCTTTGTAGTGATCGGTCGTTGTCCCACGTGCAGTTTTGCTGAACGGAGCGAACTTTCATGGATCAGGTAACCAAATTGCGAACCCTGTATCTCGACATGATGCAACGCTGCATCATCAATACCATCTACGAAGACCCTAATCAGGGCTTTTGGTCGCCAGCCGTCTTCGACGGCAAACTGAGAGAGTTGGGACGGGACTGGCCGTCGAAAGCTCACAGCATGATTGGCAGTCTCCGCATGTCGAACGTGCGGCAGATCACCGAATTCGTGGTGGCAAACCACATTCCCGGCGACTTCATTGAAACCGGTGTGTGGCGCGGCGGCGCCTGCATCATGGCGAGGGCGATTTTCAAAGCTTACGGAGCGGATGATCGCCGGGTGTGGGTGGCCGACTCCTTCTGCGGTCTTCCTCAACCTAATCCGAAATATGCCGCCGACGCCAACGATAAGCACCACACCTATGCGGAGCTGGCAATTTCGCTCGAAGAAGTAAAAGCAAATTTTGCCAAGTACGGTCTGCTGGACGACCAGGTCGTTTTCCTGAAGGGTTGGTTCTCAGAAACCCTGCCTCAAGCCCCGATCCGGAGTCTGGCAGTTCTCCGCCTTGACGGGGACATGTACGAATCGACCATGGACGGACTGGTCAATCTGTACGACAAGGTTTCGCCCGGAGGCTTTGTCATTGTGGACGATTATGGAGCCTTGAAAGGTTGCCAGCAGGCGATTCTTGAATTCCGGGCAAGCCGCCAGATCGAAGATCCCATGCAGAACATCGATGGTATCGGAGTGTTCTGGTGCAAGTCCGCAGTTGCGAAAAGTAATTCGGAAACGCCGGCGGTCGAAGCCTGCAGTGCAGCCGGAAGTTAGCTTATCGACGCTTCACGTGAAAACGCAGTGGCTGGGTTACGAAGGTATTGAGGACGGCCCCAGGCATGCGGAGAATCATCGTCCATAGTGCCGATTAAAAGTGCCGATTGATGTTTTCGGCGTTGGAAGCACTGGGCGACGCGCGATGGAAGTTTACCCATGATACGTCTTACCCGATTGAACAGCCACGCATTGACCATCAACTCGGACCTGATCAAGTTCATTGAGAACGCGCCCGACACCGTCATCACTCTGACCACTGGCGAGAAGATCGTCGTGCTAGAGGGCACGGACGATGTGTTGCGCAGAGTCATCGCCTTCCGCCGTGCCGTGCTCGCTGGGTTGCTCCCAGTCGGAACCGAGCCGAATTCGGCCCTGGCAGTGACGCAATCAGAAGCGACCAAGAACAACGACCCGGCAACAGGGGGCTCGTCTCGTGGATAAGAGCACGTTTGTCGGAATTTTTCTTGCCGTGGGCGGTATTGTGGCCGGTCTTTTGATCGAAGGCGGCAAGATCGCGCAGGTGTTGCAGCCCACTGCGGCCATTATCGTGTTTGGCGGCACGATTGGCGCGGTTATGGTCCAGTTCCCACTGTCCGTTGTGCTGCAGGCTTTCAAGAATCTGATCCATGTTTTCCTGGATCGCGGTGACGATCCCAAGAAACTGGTGCAGGAGTTGGTGGGCTATGCCCAGCGCGCCCGTAAGGATGGAATCGTTTCGCTCGACTCCGAACTGCAGAACATTACCGATCCATTCCTGAAGAAAACTCTTATGCTGGCCGTGGACGGCACCGAACCGCAGGAACTCCGCAAGATGATGGAACTGGAACTCGACAACCAGGCCGAACACTCTGAGAAAATTGCTCAGGTGTTCGAATCCGCTGGCGGCTTTGCCCCAACCATCGGCATTATCGGTGCCGTCCTTGGCTTGATCCAGGTAATGCAGCATCTACAGAACATCGACGAAGTAGGCCGGGGGATTGCCGTCGCCTTCGTGGCGACCATCTATGGTGTGGGGTCTGCCAATCTCCTGTTCCTGCCTTCCTCGGGCAAATTGAAGATTAAGAGCCGGGACGAACAGGTCCTCAGAGAAATGACGCTGGAAGGAGTGATCTCCATCCTCGAAGGCATGAATCCGCGAATGTTAGAGACGAAACTCTTCGGGTATCTGCAACTGGAGAAGCAACCGGAGCCTGAGAAAGCAGCAGCAAAAGCTGCCGGAGCCTGAGAAAGCATGAGTCGCAGAAAAAAACAGCACGGTCCCGTCAACCATGAGCGCTGGCTAGTTTCCTACGCGGACTTCATCACCCTGCTCTTTGCCTTTTTTGTCGTGCTCTATGCTTCCGCAGAAGTAGACAACAAGAAGATCGCGCGGGTCTCCGCGGCCATTGAGGGAGGTTTCCAGCAACTCGGAGCATTCTCGGGAGCGAAGGGCGAAGCGCCTAGGGGTCGCGCTCAAACGGGCCCCACGAACCAGGCGCCTGTGATTTCGCCGGCAGTGGCCCCGCCCATCATCGAGCATGACGCCGGCGGCTTCGGGCCACCCGACGTGGATAAACTTAAACGTGAATTGGAAGAAGCGCTGGGCGAGGAAATCCAGAAACATGAAATCGAGATGCGGGTCACGCCCGAAGGCTTGGTGGTCAGTCTGCGCGAAGTCGGCTTCTTCAACACTGGAGAAGCTGTTCTCCTGACCGGCGGCCAGGATACTCTGACCCGCATTGCAAAGGTTCTGAATGCCCGGGGATTTCACATCCGGGTGGAAGGCCATACCGACAATGTGCCGATTCACAACGGCCACTTCAAGTCCAACTGGGAGCTGTCTACCGCTCGAGCTACTGAGGTAGTCTCTCTGCTGATCGAAAAGCACGGCTTTGATCCCAGCCAGATCTCAGCTGCCGGCTATTCGCAGTATCATCCGATCACCAGCAACGAAACCGACGAAGGACGTAAGACCAACCGGCGGGTCGATGTGGTGGTCGTTGCACGAACCCCAAGCCCCGAAGCCAAACCCTCACCATCTGTCGCGGCAGCTCTGCCCACCGGGCAGTGATCCCGATTCCGAGGTCACTCAGTAATCCACAATCGTTCTTAAAGTTCTATGTCCCGTCTGCCGATTAGGATACGCCCGGAAACCGTCAGGAACGGCCGGCTGTATTAGAGATTCTCATCATGCCAGCGCTTCTGAATCCCGAGATCTTCCGGACTGTCCTGGAAAGACTGCAAACCGGGGTGTATCTGGTGGATACGGACCGCAGGATCGTGTTCTGGAGCGACGGAGCCGAGAGAATCACCGGCTACCTGCGCCACCAGGTCCTCGGGCATTTCTGCCGCGAAAACATACTGATGTATTGCGACGGCAAGAGCTGTGGTTTGTGCGGCTCAGTTTGCCCGCTCTCTGAAGCTATGCAAGAAGGCCGGCCCAAGGAGGCCCGTATTTATTTCCGCCACAAACTAGGGCACCAGATTCCAGTTTATTTGCGAGTTGTCCCCATTCGCGACGAACGCGGTTCCGTCGTGGGCGCTGCCGAAAGCTTCGACGAGCAGATTGCGGACTCGCACGACGATGATCTTGCGCCCTACGGGTGCCTGGATGCGGCCACAGGGATTCCCAACCACGATTTCACCCAATCTCACTTGCGCGAGAGTCTTGCCACTTACCGCGAATATCGCGTTCCCTTCAGCATTTTGAACATTCACGTTGATCGTCTGAAGCAGGTTCAGGCAACCCACGGGCGGGAGGCGACGGCTTTTATTCTCCGCGCGACTGCTGGAACCATCAAGAACGTGCTCGGGCCGGGAGCGTTTGTAGGACGTTGGAAAGAGAACGAGTTTCTCGCGGTGATGACGGCATGGAACCTTACGCAGGTGGAGAAGGCAGTTGAGAACATCCAGAAGATTGTGAGCTGTTCGTCCATTAAGTGGTGGGACGATCAGCTATTCGTCCACGTGACCGTGGGGCACACGGCAGTGCGCCCTGACGACAGCATTGAATTTCTGGTGGAGCGGGTCAGTGTTTTGCGACGCCACCATTCAGCCCAAGGCGACGGCGTCGCCAAGGCTGCAGGGCTCTGAGGGAGTTAGCGGCTATGTTTGCCATTATCGGAATTGTCGTGGTTTTCGGCGCGGTGCTTGCCGGCTATCTGATGGAGCACGGCAACGTTAAGGTGCTCATGCAGCCGGCCGAGCTGATTATTATCGCTGGCGCCGCCATCGGCACCGTGCTGGTCGCTAATCCCATCCACATTCTCAAGCAGATTTTTGCCGGCGTGCTAGGTGTTTTCAAAGGCTCAAAGATCACCAAGCCGTTCTACCTTGAGACTTTGAAGATGATGTATGACCTGCTTGGCAAGGCACGCAAGGAAGGTCTGATGTCTCTGGAGAGTGACGTCGAGGATCCTGGCAAGAGCCCGATCTTCTCGAAGTACCCGAAGTTTCTGAAAGACCACCACATTCGGGACTTTCTCTGCGATACCTTGCGCATGGCGGTGACCGGCTCGGATCCATTCGACCTCGACCAGCTCATGGAACTGGACATGGAGGTCCATCATCACGAGTCTAGTCAACCAATCACGGCCCTGAGCAGCATGGCCGACTCCCTACCCGGTCTGGGTATCGTGGCCGCCGTGCTCGGAGTTGTGATCACCATGGGCGCTTTGGGTGGGCCGCCAGAAGAAATTGGCCGCAAGGTCGCGGCCGCCTTGGTGGGTACATTTCTTGGCATCCTTTTATGTTACGGACTGGTCGGGCCATTGGCCGCGAACATGTCGAAGACCGCCGACGAAGAGCGCGCCTATCTCGGCGTCCTGCGAGTACTGGTCATCTCCTTCTTGAAGGGCACGGCTCCGATCATGGCGGTAGAAGTTGGCCGCCGGGCGATTCCAGGGCATTTGCGTCCGTCGTTCCAGGAAGTGGAAAAGACTTGCCGAGCCGGCGGCAGCGCCGCCCCCGCAGCGGCGGCCGCAGCGGCAGGGAAGTAGGGGATTGAATGGCCGCAACTCGCCCCATCATCATCGTTAAGAAGAAAGTCAACCACGGCGGCCACCACGGCGGCGCCTGGAAAGTGGCTTACGCCGACTTCGTCACTGCGATGATGGCTCTTTTCATTGTGCTCTGGCTGATGAACAGCAGCAAACAGGTCCAGGAAGCGGTGGGAGGATATTTCAAGGACCCCTCGGGAAACTCCAAAATGGTGGGTACCGACCAGCGCGGCTCAAGCGACAACTTCACCTTAACCAAGGAGGACATGACCAAGCTCAAGGAGCAATTGCAGAAGACCGTCCGGCGCGTCACCGACTTCGATAAACTGAAAAATCAGATCGAAATGACAGTCACTGCGGAAGGCCTGCGCATCGAGTTGCTCGAATCCGCCTCGGGGACATTCTTTGAGTCTGGCAGCGCCCGTCCGAACGACGATTGCAAACAGTTGTTGTCGCTCCTGGCCCAGGAACTAGGGAAGCTCCCCAACAAGATTTCTGTCGAAGGTCACACCGACTCAAAGCCCTATGCAGGAAGTACAACCTACGGAAATTGGGAGCTTTCCACCGACCGTGCCAACGCCGCTCGCCGCTTGATGCAACAAAGCGGCGTACGAGACGATCAGATTGCCCAAGTCAGGGGCTATGCAGATCAGCGGCTTAGGACTCCCAAAGACCCTTTGGCTCCCTCGAACCGGCGAATCTCCTTAATCGTCCAATATGTAGAGGTTAGCGCCGGCGGGGATTCGAACACTCCCGCAATCCCTGCTGTGAATGCCCAAGATCAGGCCTCGAAAGAAACCGCAGCAAAAGAAACCGCAGCAAAGGATACGTCCTCGAAAGAACCTGCCAAGAAAGACTGACGTACCCTACGATCTAGTTCGGCTCCAGACCCTCGGGGACCGCGTGAGATGTGCGTATGAATTCATGACATGTGTCCTAATCGAGAACACTCTCATCCGCAGCATTTTCCACGACAACGTGCGAAGACTCGACAATTGATAGAGATAGATGAGCACAGAATTAAGGTCTTCTAATTGCACTAGTGATGGTGCCACTGATGATGAAGCGCTCGCGATCGTCGGAAGAGTCGTTCGGCCAACCCATTCCGGTTCGCCACCCCAGGAATGAACCATTTCAATCGGAGAACCATGGAACTGATGCACGATGCCAGTGCCGCCGCTGTACCAACCATCAAGTCTCACCAACCGCCAATTGCCAAGCTGCTCGTAGCCGAAGATGACGTTCCATTAGCGCACTTTCTGCAACGAGGACTCCAGACCCAAAAGTACGAAGTGCAGCTCGCCCACGATGGGGATGCTGCCTTTCAGGCACTATCCACCACCCAGTACAACCTCTTGATTCTGGATTTGAACCTGCCCAAGCTCGATGGGCTGTCTCTGCTGAGCCGGATTCGACCGATCATCCCCAATTTGCCAGTCCTGGTGCTGACTGCGCGCGGCCAGATGGAGGACCGCATCCAGGCACTCGACGGCGGCGCCGACGACTGTATGGTCAAACCATTCTCTTTCCAGGAATTGACCGCCAGATCGCGGGCACTGCTCAGGCGCAACCGGAACAGCGCCGGAGGGGTGCTGCAAGTCGGCGATCTGATCCTGAATCGCGCCGACTTCCGGGTGGAGCGATCAGGCAAGAAGATCGAGCTGACCGCCAAGGAGTTCACTCTACTCGAATATTTCATGATGAACGCCAGACGTACCGTTACGCGGGCGATGATCATGGAGGAAGTCTGGAAAACCGCCTACGACGGCAGCACCAACCTGGTCGACGTTTACGTCAAGTATGTACGCGACAAGGTAGATGCAGGGTTTGAGACCAAACTGATGCGCACCGTCCGGGGCATCGGATACGTGATCACTGACTAAGAAAGGCTTAGCGATGTCGTTTCGCACACCCAGCACAACCATGACCGGAGCTTCGGACCCAATCACTAGTGGTGTCATCGCACACGAACTGCACCAGACGGCGCAACCACTAACTGTGCTCCAGGGCCTACTCGAACTTGCGCTGCTCTCATCTGCGACCGCGGAAGAATACCGTGCTGTGATCCAGCGTGCCGTTGAAGAATCACGGCGAGTTTCCAGTGGTTTTGATCACATGCGTAAACTCGTTGCGAATTCGTCACCAGAAACACAATGCGCTCCGACGCCGGAAACCCAAAGAATCGAGTGTGTCCATGTCTAGTCTGCTGATTTCTCCACCATCGCCCGCGATAACTGATCCGACGGTTCTGGGTACCGGCGAAGGCTTGGGTCTTCTGATAGTCAGCTCCAATGAAGAACTGCGTCGAGAACTGATCCTACGGCTGCAGTCCGATCAGTGGACCCTGGACCAGGTGGCCAGTGGCGCCGAAGCGCTTGAGAAGATCGATGCCGGGACAATATCCATGGTGCTCATGGATCCTAACCTTCCCGATCTTAAGGTGGATGAGTTCAAAGCCATCGTGCAAGCGCAATATCCCTATGTCACCGTGATCCCGATCAATCCGCACACCGGGCAACCCATCATGGCCACACCCTCGCCAGACTCGATTAGTTTTGAAATCGTAAGGAAGATTGAGCGTGGGGCGCCCTTTCGTATGGGGAATGCAGTTTCAACCTGTGGAACCGGAGATGTTGACTCAATCCCTGGCAGTTTGCCCGGGTTCATCGGCATGGCTCCAGCAGTACAGCGGCTGTGCTCGGTGGTTCGCTTGGTGGCTCCGCGAGACACCACAGTGCTGATCACGGGTGAAAGCGGCACCGGTAAAGACGTAGTGGCCCGGGCGGTTCACCAGCTTAGTTCCCGCCGCCTGAAGCCATTTGTCGTCATTAACTGCGCCGCCATCCCCGAGGCGTTGCTTGAAGCCGAACTGTTCGGATTCGTCAAGGGAGCTTTTACCGGGGCGGTTCAATCGAAGATAGGACGCATTCACGCCGCTCAAGGCGGGACGCTATTCCTCGATGAAATTGGCGACCTGCCCCTGGGTTTGCAGTCGAAGTTGTTGCGGTTCCTCGAACAGGGAGAAGTCCAGAGGCTAGGCAGCACCGACACATTTCGCGTAGACGTGCGCGTGATTGGGGCTACCAACGCGAATCTCCGCCGGCGGGTGCAGGAGCATAATTTTCGAGAAGACCTGTTTTACCGGCTTTCCATCTTTCCTATCGAACTGAGTCCGCTTCGGGAGCGTATGGAGGATCTCCCTCTATTGACGCAGAGTTTCCTGACCAAGTTTTGTCCGCACAATGTCACTCTGAATCCAGGTGCCGTGTCTCTCTTGCTGCAACATACCTGGCCGGGCAATGTCCGGGAATTGAGAAATGTTATCGAAAGGGCCAGCATTCTGGTCGCACAAGGCCGGGAGATCAGACCCGAGCACATTATTATTTGAGGAAAAAGTAACCAGTCAGTGACCCCTGATTACCAAAGCGCGGAAATTTAGCTGCCAACTCTGGACAAAAGGGAGCCTGCGCCTCCAATATTAAAAGAGAAGGGATATTTCTTCCGACCTTCTTGTCTGGCCGAGTCTTACCGTTGACGGCAAGCAAAGAGGAAGAAGGCAAAGGGTTGATGGGTACGCCACGCTCGTCGTGCCAGGGGCTCGACTATTCTTATCTTGAGGGCTGCAAAGCTCTTTCCTCGGACCGCGTCGTGGGCAAATTCAATCCGCTGAGGCAGGTTCGTTACTGCCCAACGGGGGGCGAAGTTCTGTTCAGTTTCGCCGAGTGATCAATGCTCCCGGGAGGTTTCGTGGTCAATCAGAATGATACTCGGATGAGGTTGCTGGTAGTAGACGGTTCGCCCGCAGATGTTGAGTCGGTCCGCGCCGCCCTCGCCACCGAGGATGTCCAGATATTGTCAGAGCCGAGCGCAGAATCGGCCTTGGAACGGTTTCCGCAGCTTCGGCCGCGAATTATTCTTTCCGGGCTAAGGCTGTCTGGCATCAACGGACTGGAATTTCTGGAACGGGCCCTGGCTAAGGATCCCGGGATCGACTTCATCCTCATGACCGGCCACTATTCGACGGAATCCGCCGTCGATGCGATCCGCAAGGGAGCCACTGACTATCTTCCGAAACCTGTCGACGGCGATAGGTTGCGCCTCTGTGTCGGCAATCTGGTAAAGGAAGCCGAAGTCCGCCGCAAGACATTCCAACTGGATCACGATCTGGCCGGTGTCTATCAGTTCGAGGGAATGATCGGACGCAGTCCGCTCATGCTTGAAGCGTTTGCCAAGATCCGCCACATCGCTCCGCATTTTCGCTCGGTGCTGGTGACGGGGGAAACCGGGACCGGCAAAGAACTCGTGGCCCAGACTTTGCACAAGCTGAGCCCGGTTGCGGCTGCGCCCTTCGTGGTTTGCAATTGCTCGGCCCTGGTGGAAACTTTGCTGGAAAGCCAGTTGTTTGGCTACGTGCGGGGAGCGTTTACGGGAGCCACGCAAGACAAGCAAGGAATCTTTGAGTACGCGAACGGCGGCACGGTTTTTCTCGATGAGGTCGGCGAACTGCCGCTATCGGCTCAATCCAAACTCCTGCGGGTCTTGCAGAACCAAGAAGTGCAGCGTGTCGGCTCACCAGTACCACTGCGAGTGAATGTGCGCGTTATCGCGGCCACCCATCGCGACCTTCGCAAGATGGTGGCGCAGGGCCAATTCCGTGAGGACCTTTTCTACCGCTTATCGGTGGTTGAGATTCCGGTTCCGCGGTTAGCGCATAGGAAAGAGGACTTACCCTTACTTCAGCGGCATTTTCTGGATAAATACTCGTCCCTGTATGGCAAGCAAATCTCGGGAATCACACGCCGGGCACAGTCCTGCCTCGCCTCGCATAGCTGGCCCGGAAATATACGGGAGCTGGAGAATGTCATCAGCAGCAGTTGCATCATGAGTGTGGGAACGGTTATTGATCTGTCCGACCTGCCGGAAATCTTGCGCTCCCCCTCGCCGGCGATCGAACGCGACGACGAAGAACTGGTTACCATGGAGACCGCCCAGCAGCGTCACTTGCTGCGGGTCTTGAATCGCGTCGAGGGGAATAAGGCCAAGGCAGCCGAGATCCTCGGCGTGGGCCGAAACACGATTTATCAGATATTGAGCCGAATACGCGCCGGGTCTGGGGCGGACGCTCGAGCCCGGGAACACGACCTGAGCGCCTGACATCTCATTTACTCCCAACCCAACATCTCTCCGACCTTCGCGGGCGCCGAAGGCACCCATTATGCCCTCATGTCGAGAGGACTATCACTAAAGTACCGAATTCCAGCAGCCGAGACTAAGTTTTACCTGACAATGAGCCGATGTTTTATCCACGGCGTTGTCAATCTTCGTGCGTCCGGCAAGGAGCTGTGCCCTGTTTTCGCCCGCTATTATCGAACAGTGGAGTCCGTTTCTTTCCGTTGCTCTCATCATTCTGTTGGCCTATCAGCAATGGCGGCTCTATCAACTTCGTAAGCGTACTGTCCAGCGCGAAGAGCTGTTCCGCATTGTGGCGGAAAATGCCGCGGACATGATCGCTCTGGTAGATGTGAAGGGACGGCGTCTTTATAACAGTCCAGCCTACGAAAAGGTCCTGGGCTACTCACCCCAGGAGTTGGAAAAAACCTCGCCTTTCGAACAGATCCACCCGGAAGACCGTTACAAGGTTCTGGAAGCGTCAAGGGAAGCGCGCAACACCGGCGTCGGGAAAAAGCTGGAATACCGTATCCGTCATAAGAACGGCGAGTGGCGAGTCCTGGAGTCTGCAGCCAGCACCATCCGCGACCAACATGGCGAAGTCGAGAAGTTGGTTATCGTAAATCGCGATGTCACAGATCGCAAGCACACCGAGCAACTGCTGGAACACAACTCCTTCCACGATGGTCTCACGGGGCTGCCCAATCGCCGCCTGCTGCTGGACCGTCTACAGCGTTCCTCGGTTCGCGCGCACAGAAATCCTGACTACCAATACGCCATCCTTTTAGTGGACCTCGACAATTTCAAGGTCCTCAACGACACGCTGGGTCCGGTGGCAGGCGATCAAGTCATCATGGAACTTGCCGGACGCCTGGCCTCATGCCTGCGCCATCACGATACCGTTTCCCGCCCAGGAAACCAGATTCCCAGCACCGATGCCGTGTTGTCCCGGCTGGGCGGAGACGAATTCACGATTCTGCTGGAAGGCATCACCGATCCGAGCGACGCGCTTCGCGTAGCGCAGCGCCTTCAGGCCGCCATCGCAGCACCTTTTACCGTCGCCGGGCGTGACCAGCCAGCTACAGCCAGCATCGGCATTGCCCTAAGCACCGACGAGCACGAGCGGCCCGAAGATTTGCTGCAGTGCGCCGATGTCGCCGTTCACCGGGCCAAGGCGCTCGGAGGCTCACGTTGCGAGTTGTTCGATGAGGGTATGCACACTCGCGCCGTGAATCGTCTGAAACTCGAAGCCGAATTGCGGATCGCCATCGATCGCCGTCAATTCCAACTCTGCTACCAGCCAATTCTGAATCTGGAAACCCGCCAAGCGGCGGGCTTCGAGGCCCTGGTGCGCTGGCACCATCCCGAGCAGGGCGTGGTTTCGCCCTCCAAATTCATCGAGGTCGCGGAGCGGGCGGGACTCATGGTTCCCATCGGGAAGTGGGTGATTCGCGAAGCCTGCCAGCAGTTACGCGTGTGGGAATCGGCCTACCCTGCACTGGGCTCGTTGACCATGACCGTCAACATCTCCGCCAAACAGTTTGCGCATGCCGACCTTCGCGACGACCTCAAAGCCGCTATTCATGAGAATCACATCACCCCATCCAGCCTGCAAATCGAATTGACCGAAGCCGACGCGCAGGCTGACCCCAAGTTGACATCGGACCTCTTCACGCAACTCAAGCATCTTGGAGTCCGCATCAGCATTGGCGACTTTGGCACCGGGCAGTCCTCGCTGAGCTGGCTACGGCGTTCGCCATTGGACGAGTTGAAGATTGATCGCTCGCTGGTTGCCAACATGCCTACCGATCGCAGCAGTTTTGACGTTGTGAACCTGACCATCATCCTGGCACGCGAGCTAAACCTGGAAGTGGTGGCCGAGGGAATTGAAACCGCCGTACACCTGGAACGCATCCGGCGACTGGGTTGTGAGTTCGGTCAGGGATACTTCTTCTCGAAACCGCTCGAGGCAGCGCAGGCGGATCAGTTGCTCAAGCAACAAAGCCTGCGCGGGAATGCGGCCGCTGCCGGACGCAAATAGCCGGAGTTACTTCGATATAGGGTGATTAGATCACCGCGGCGGGGCTGCTGCCGGTGGCCGCGAAGACGTCCTGGATTTCCTGGCTGGCGATCTCCACGAAGGCTTGGACCACAAGAGGATCGAACTGGCTGCCACTGCCTGCGATCAGCCTTCGGAGCGCTTCTTCGTGCGCAAGCCCTTTGCGATAGCAGCGATTTGAGATCATCGCGTCATAGGAATCAATGACCGACACAATGCGTGAGCCAATAGGAATCTCCTCACCTTTCAAGCCACCGGGGTAGCCCGTTCCATCGTAGCTTTCGTGGTGATGAAGGGCGTAGAGGCTGGCCTTGTCCAACCCGGGGAACAAGCGCAGAATCGACCAACTGTATTCCGGATGCTTGTTCATCAAAGCGCGTTCTTCGTCGGTCAGCTTACCTTCCTTCTTAAGGATGGTATCGGGCACACCAATCTTTCCGATGTCGTGCAAAAGCGCAGCGACCTCGAGCTGATAAAAATCCGTCTCCTCCAGCTGGAGCTTTCTGGCAACACGAACCGCCCATTCCGCAAGGCGGGTGCTGTGGACGCCGGTGTTGAGGTCGCGCAGATCGAGCAACTGATTGAAGGCGCAGATGGTGGACTTGAGGAGCGCCCGCTGCTGCTCCTCAAGTTCCTTCACCCGCAGCAGAGATTCCATGCTCGACGATTCTGTCAACCAATCATGTCCTTGCGTCGCCATAGAGTCTCCGGTCATGCTAGTTCAACCAGCTAGTTCAAGCCCAGGCTGGTGCGCCAAGCTTGCACAGCCAGATAAGTGTCCAGGCGCCCGTGCCCCATCTGAGGATCGGAAATAGCGTCGCTGTGGGCCAGGGCGTTTGCGGCCTGAGGTTCAAAACTGGCACTCGACGCTGTACCAAGCAGTGAACCCAGTAACCCGCCCACGGCTGAAGTTGGTTTGCCGTTGTACGAGGCAACCAGCAGCGCCGTCGTGCCAGACACTAGCGGCGTAGAGAACGAGGTGCCCCAGCCGGCGGCGTAGGTGCCAAACGGATAGGTGGTCATCACGCCTTCTCCGGGAGCGGCCAGCCAGACCGGTGGCGCTCCGTAGTTTGAGAAGGTAGAAGGACCATCGCTGTTACTGGTGGAAGCCACGTCAATCACACCCTTGAGTGCCGCCGGGTAAACCGTGGCTTGTTCGCCGCTGTTTCCCGCCGCGGCAACGCAGATCACTCCATTCGTTGTCGCGTAGTTCACCGCAGTCGCCAATTCTTGCGAGTAGGTGGTGTAATTAAAGCTCATATTGATCACTTTCGCGCCGTGACCAACCGCGTAGTAGATGGCGCGCAAGATGTCCGAGTTGTAGCCGCTTCCGTTCGCCTGGAAAGACTTCAGCGGCAGAATCTTGGCCTGCGGCGCTACCAGGTGAATGATGCCGGCAGTCATAGTGCCGTGGCCGAAGGCTGAATATGCAGGATTTCCATCCAGAACCGCGACGGTCGATTGGTCGAGCACGGCGACGGTCGACTGGCTGACCTGCGCTGTCTGAGTTCCATTGCCGTCCAGCACTGCAACGGTGGATTGGCTTACGTCGCTCATCTCGGATCCGCCACTCTGATTCCGGGTGAAATCGTAGCCGGTGAGCAGGGAACTCTTGAGCACCGGATGGTTCGGGTCCACGCCAGTGTCGATATCGGCGACGATCACACCAGATCCCGCCGTGTTGAACGCGGACTGGGTCGTGCTGGTGCGGATGAGCGTATTAGCAGGCTGGTAAACGTATCCATGCCACACGGTGGTTCCGTAATAGCTGAACGGCGCTCGGTCGTTAAGATAGGACGGGGTAGAAGTGGCAGTAGCGCCTTGGGTCTGCACGACCTGGTCAATCTCAACCGAGACTAGCCCTAGCACGGATATGTTTAGCACCGAGAGTAAGGGCGCGAGCTGCGACGGAATCGCGATCATGAAAAGTTGCCCTTGAGGATCGCCCAATCCTTCGACCGTGGAGCAGCCGAGCAAAGCGCAAAGGTTCAAGATGCCGGTCAGCCCGAGGCTGTCTCGCACCACCAGCCGGCTCTGTGGAGCGGCCTGCTGGGTGGACGCATAAGCAGGCAGGCTCTGGGTGGCAAAACAACCCAGCAGCACGAGCACACAAAGTTTCCGAAGAAGGCTGCTATTCAGATTGCCGGTTTTCTTGCTAGTCATCGATCCCCCTCTGACCCTTACGAGTCTACGAAAAGTTTGAAATTGCTAAAACTTACGCCCGTAATTTCTCCGGGTTACTCTTTGTGATTACCTTCAGGCCATCTGGCCCAAAGGACGCTTCTAGTTCAAGCCTTGTTGTTTCATTGACTTAACTTGGATTCCGTACAGGGGGAGGACGATTTCGGGGGCTTCACCGCGGCTAATCAAAACACACAGGTTATTGCCAGCCTTAAACTCCAGCTGGAACTCTCCAAACTCGTTGGTGGAAGTATGCGCGATCAACTGCGTTCCTTCCTGCAAATGAACTGCTAATCCTGGCGCGTTGCGATCGGCTGTGGCGCGGTTCAAGACCTGGCCAGTTAGGCAGGCGTTATTGGTTTGCGCCCGCGGTTCCAGCCGAAGATCAATGTAAAATTCATCGGTTTCATATAGGAACTGCCGCGCGGCCACTGAACCACGGGTTCCTGCCGTCAATGGCTGCAGCAAGGAATCGAATACCAGACGAGCGCCGCTGCTGGAATCCGGCTGGATGGCGGCAAACTGGCTCTTGATCACTCGAACCGTATCTTCCGGTGGGGCGCAGGCTTTTTCTCCATCTGTAACGGACGAGACACTCTGCCAGATCCGCAGAGTATCTGAGCATTTCTGGCATCCATCATCGATATGTTGCTGCATTGCCATTCTTTCCTTCGCAGACATCAGGTTCCGCACAAAATCTGCCCATTGCGCTTCGCCGAAATGTTTCATCAGTTACTCCGGGGGAGCGGACCAGAATCTGACACCGGTCACTCCAGCTTCTTCTCTTCGTGAAATAAGGGCAGGAAGCGGGCGAAAAAATATAGGGTGACAAGAATTTTTCCGCCGCGACTAGATTTTACCCACCAAAATAAATGGAGCCCATTGATAACAATGGGGATATCGGGACCTTAGCTCCAGGATGGCGTTCCTCAGCGCGACCGCCTTCGTTTTCCCCTGTTGCAGCAGGCGGTAGAAAACGGCCATAAACTCCGCTGTACTCTTGTCATGCACATCCCAAAGACTGAGGATCAGGGATTGCGCCCCGGCATGAAGCAGCCCGCGCGCCAATCCAACAAGCTCGTCTCCGGCGGCTACTACATTAAGGCCAGTGGAGCATCCACTCAACGTAATTAATTCAACCGGCAGTCGGAGTTGGTAAAGATCGAACAAACTAAGGAAAGAATCGCCCAGCCGGATGGCGGAAAACATCGGGTTGTCCTGGCGAAAGCGGCCGTGTGTGGCGATGTGGATGAGACGGCTTCCAGGTCCCTTGCTGCGCAAGACTTCTTCAGTGGCGTTTTGGCTGACGAACAACTCCGCCTGGTCGAGAACGCTTTTGAGTGCCTGAACCTCGTCCAGTATTGCAGGAGCCTGGGGATCGGGGATGCCGAAAATCAGCGAGTTTCCCGTGGAATTTGCGGTCCGTGCCTGGCACAGCGCAAAGATACTGGCACTTGGCGAATAGGAAATCGTATAGCGGTCGATCAAATGCTGCGCGCCATCGAACAACGCGTGGAAAGGCACATAGTGGAGGAGCCCGTGAGGCACGAAGATCAGATGGCTGGCCTTGAGTCGGCCACTAATGGGCGAGATCAGTTCGTCGTAGAGTTCCTTCAGGTGTGCCTGCGTAGCCTGGACCAACGAATCATGGAAGGTTTCAAGGTATTGTGGAGTCAGATGAAATTTGGAAAGTTGGAATTGCAGCAGACGTAGCAGGCTGGCGATTCTGGTTTCCAAGGTGACGGGGAGAATCTCCAGCGTCTCTGGTCCAACCACACTGACGAGGATGCGGTCACGAACCCGGAAATACTCTACCAGCAGTGTGTCTGGGGGGATTGCAGCGCGAATATTGGCCAAGGGCACGTGGCTGGGCGTCTGTAATCCGGCCTGGGTCGCGTCGGTTTCCGTCGCTTCCTGTAGCACACGCATTAACTCTTTTTCTCGATGACGCGCTTGTTCTTGAAGCGTCGCGATTCGTTCCGGGGAGCGCTCTTCGGGCTGAAGTTGCTCCCGTTCAATCAGGTTGTAGTACCAGTTCAACTCCTCCCGCAGGTCCTTGATGGACCGAACCAGTTCGCTCTGGCCGGGCGCATTGTCGCCGAGCGCGGGCGCAGGGTTGACGAACAAATCCATTAGGCTGCGAGATTTGGCCTGCTCCACATAGGTGAATGCCTCTTCGGACCCCGCTGCATCATTCCGAGCCAGACAGAGTTCGACCAGGTTTTCGTACACTTCCAGACGATTCTTTATGAAGGCAATCTTCAACTCTTCTCCACGCAAGTTGCCGCGAAGCTTTTCCAATGCCTGACGTGCTTTCTGGTATGAACCGTAGGCTTTCTCGCGATCTCCTCTGGCCGAGTGCACATTCCCCAGGAGAAGATGTGCCTGATAGGTGAGGACAGGCGAGTCCAATTCAGGAACCGCTTCAAGCGCGGCGCTGGCGTGTTCGAATGCCTGGCCGGGGTCGTCGGTTCGTAAAGCAATCCGTGCCAACAAGAGCTGGGCCAGAACAGACTTGTTTGCCAGCTTCAATGTGCGAAACGATTCCAACGCTTCGTTGCAGTGGCGCCGTGCTTCGAACAACCGGCCTTCATTGAAGAATACGAGGGCGCGATACAAATCGATCAACGAAGGCCAGGCGCGGTTCTTCTCCTGGACAAATATTTCCCGCGCCTGTGTAAAAAGCTTGAGGCCTTCGAATCCGTGCCCTTGTTGGCCAGCCGCCATAGCCGAAAAAGCCAGGCACTTGGCGCTCTCATAGCCCATACCCAATTTGCGAAAGCCTTCGTAGCCTTGCTGGGCAAGCTCCGCCGCCTCTGAACTGAGGTTCAATTCCAGGTAAAGCTCCGCCAAGTCTAAATTGCACAACGAGTGATGGTAGCCATCGCCGACCTTTTTGGCATTGATGCGAGTAGCTCGAAGCATTTCAATCGCCCGGCTATACTCGCCCCGCTGGTAATGAAGGTAAGCAATGTTGTAGTCCGCCTGAGTTACCAACACGGGCATGTCGTGCTCGGCACAGAACTGGCGGGCCTTTTGGTACGAGTCCAAAGCTTTGGAAAATTCACTCAGACTGATATAGCAAGTAGCCATGTTGCTGAGGACCGCGGCAATCCCCTCGGGATCCTGTTGCACCGGCAATCCCTGATACGCACGCTCATAGCAAGCTAGGGCCTCGGCAAAGCGGTCTTGCCGGTAGTAGATGTTGCCGATGTTGATCTCAAGACGCGCGAGTCTCCAGGTGTTGCCTTCAGCGGTAAAGATCTGACGCGCGCGTTCCCCGGCGGCGAATGCGCGAGTGTACTCCCCCATCAAGAGCAGCGGCTGAATCGATCCGCTGAGAGTACGTGCTAATTCATGGCTTTCACCAACTACGTCAAAAAGAGCAGCAGCTTGCTCATGAAGATCAACCGCCGAAGCGTGCTCCCCTTTGGCGTACAGAGCGTTTGCCTTGGCGCGCAGGGCCCGGGCCAGAGCTGCTTTGTCGTCAAGTTTGTGAGCGATGCCGAGGGCAGCGTCCGCCAAGCGAAGCGCCCGCTGGACATCTACCCGGACTTGCTCTCGTACCTGGTCAGTGAGTTTGATGACGAGTTCGGAGCGAAGCAAGGAACGGTGTCGCGACAGAAACGCTGATCGCCGGGTTTCGTCGTCGAGACCCAGCAATTTTTCCACTAACGCCGGCTCGCTTGGCGGACGACGCGGGGTCAACGGAAACCCTTCTCTTCCAGCAGTTGGCGCAGCTTCTTCAGGCACCTGCCCCGAATAAAGCCGATGGAACCAGTGGCCAGCTGAAGTTCCTTCGCGACCTCCTCATAGGGGCGCGGTGGATCCTCGAAGAACAGCATGGCGACCATCTGGTTACATCGTGCAGGCAGCGCGGCAATCGCCTCTCGCACACTCTGCTCACGCTCTACCTGGCTAAACATCTCCTCCGGCAATTCTTCGGGATTGGTTTTTACCCTGTCTTCGATTTCCTGACCATCATCGAGAAGATTCAACCGGTCTTTCTTCCACCGCAGGCATTGGTGATAGCTGGTCTGCATCAGCCACTTGGGGAGTGCCTTCGGTTCACGCAACTTGGGCAGCCCCGCAAGCAATTCAACGCATACCACCTGAAACACATCGGCTGAATCCTCGCGGGACAAACCAAACTTGATGGGAATCGAGAAGATGAGGTTCTTATATTTATCGATCAGGGCGGACCAGGCATCCTGGTTGCCCTTGCAGCACTCCCGAACCAAGCGCTCGTCCGGCCAGGTTGACTCGCGGACAGGGCTTGCCGGAATCACGGCTTTGCACCGGCAGAGGCTCCATTTCCGGGGAGGAGGTAGAGCTGTTCAACATTCCACAGCGTATTTGGATCCAGGATGGCTGGTTGGAAGTTCCCCACGCTCTTTTTGGCGCCTACCAGAATGTCGGGCGTAGCCAGAAAAACAAATGGAACATTGGCCGCGACTGTTTCCTGAACCTGATCGTAAAGATGTTTGCGTTCTTTGTACTTGAGCTGCACCATCTGCTTCTGCATGAACTGGTCGATCTGCGCCTCCCATTCAGTCGCAGGCTTGGATTCGCCCAAGTGCCAAAGATGCGTACCTCCACTCGACAACCAGACGTTCATCTCGGGATTCGGATCTGCATCGCCGCCGCCCAGCGCCATAATGGCGGCTTCGTAATCGTAGGTCTGAAAGACCCGGTCGAGGACCGCGCGGAATTCAAGCGGAACCACATGGACATTCATGCCCAGCTTGCTCAAGTCGTCCTGAATCAGGGTGGCCATCTTCGTGCGCTGAGCATTCGAGGTGCTGGTGATAATTGAAAACTCCACAGCCTTACCTTGATGATCGAGCAGCGCCCCGTCAGCCCGCCAGGAGAACCCGGCGGACTTCAGCAATTCTCGCGCCCGATCCAGAGATCGCGGCGGATGAGGAAGCGTCTGATCCACCCACAGCTTGTTTGAAGGACTGACGTTTCCCCACAGCGCGGCCCCATGCCCCGCATAGACCAGCTTCACGATGGACTCGCGATCGATGGCCGAGGAGACTGCCTGCCGAAACTTCAAGTCCTGAAACCACGCCTGCTTGCCGGCGATGTTGTCCGTGTCCTTTTTGAGATCGTTGAGATTGAATACCAGGAAGTCGTATTCAAGGCTCGGCCCCAGATCGAAGAATTCAGTTCCGCGACTCGCGGCGTCTTTCGAGAGGAGAGCGTAGTTTTCCGCGCTTAGGCGGCTAATGATGTCCGTCTCACCCGCCTGGAAACGAATGACCTGGGCATCTTCGTTGCCGACAAAAAGGAATACGAGTTCGTCGAGATAAGGAAGACGATGCTTGCTCTGATCAGCCTTCCAGTAATAAGGATTGCGTTCGAGTACGATTTTCTGACCGGGGACGTACTCTTTCACTCGAAATGGCCCCATGCCGGCTATCTGGGCCGGCGGCGTAGTCAGAGTCCAGGCTTGTGCAAATTGGCCTTCTTTATATGGCTTTTCCAGGAGATGCCGCGGCATCATCGCCAGGCCATCGAAGATTCGCTCAGCAGCGGCATACGGTTGGGCCAGCGTGAAACGAACCGTGTATTGATCAATCTTCTGCACTTCGATTGGCTTCCCGCCCACGACCAGCAGATCACGCTGCGGAGAATGAACTTTCTCGTCAAGGTAAACCTGGAACGAGAACACCACATCGTCAGCGTCAAAAGGCTGACCATCGGAGAAATGCAGACCGTGGCGCAACTTCACGGTGAAAACCTGGCCATCTTTGGACACGCTCCAGGATTTGGCCAAAGCCGGCTCAGTCTGCTGCGAGGCCCGATTGATGTGAATCAGATCTGCCGTGAGCCGGCCAATCACTTCTCGAGAAGGCGCATCCGCCGCTGTCACCGGATTGAGCGTCTTGGGCTCGCTGCGTTGCGCCACTACCAGAGTGCCACCGTAGCGGCCGATTTGATTGTCAGTAATCTGGATGTCTTCGCCGCGTTGCGGCGGCTGGGCGGCTGGGGATGCGAAACCGGCAGAGCCGCAGGCAAGCACAAGGGTGGCAACAGAACCCCATCGATACATAAAGGTCTCCACGCGGCTCAACTCTCAGGGTTAGCCAGATTGTAACTCGTGAACCGCATTGGCCAGTTGAAGGTAACCAAGAGAGACAATCACCAAAGCCAGTGCCGGAGCAAACATCCACCAGTAAGAAACCAGCACGTTATATTGCTGCAAATTCGACAGCAAATTCCCCCAGCTCGGCGCAGGCTCGCTCAAACCCAGTCCCAGAAATGACAACGTGACTTCAGCGATCACGTATTGAGGTACTAACAGCGCGGATTGTGTGAGCAGAATGCCATAGGTCTGGGGCAAAACATGGCGCCGCAGAATGTAGCTGTCGGATGCGCCGAAACCACGGCTGGCGATTACATATTTCCGGGTTTTGGCACTGAGCACGACGCCGCGAATCAGCCGCGCTGGGCGTGCCCATCCGATGGTTCCAATCACCGCAACCAACAAAAAGAAGGTTTGCGTTGGGCTGATGTGCAAAGGCAGGAACGAGCGTACCGCCAACAAGAAATACAGCCAGGGCAGCACAAGGAACAACTCAACCAATCGCATTGCGGATTCGTCAATCCATCTGCCATAGAAGCCTGAAACGCAGCCGACGATCAATCCGAAGAATAACGAGATTCCCGTGGCAAGAAGGCCAGCCGCCAGGGAAACTTGCCCGCCATAAAGAATTCGAGAGAACTGATCGCGTCCGTAAGCGTCAGTGCCGGCCAAGAAGATGTGCGCGGAACCCTCTACTTCAAACAAATGGATATGCGATCGCAGCAAGCCAGCGAGCTTGTATTCCGGGCCCTGCCGGAAGAATCGTACCGGGTATTCTCTGTCGCGGTCCTCCTCGTACTCATTAAAGCTGTCTGGACGAACTCTCCATTCATAAATGAAAGGCTGAAGAAGATGCACATGCCCGTGGGAATTGACAAAATGAATTCGCGTCGGAGGAGCAAACGGAAAATCTCGATTCTGCGATGCTGGATCGTAAGGCGCAACAAATCCTGCAAGCAGGATTGCAAGGTGAAGCGCCGCCAGGACGCTGAGCGCGGCTACGATTCTTCGCCTGTTCCTCATATCGATCCCAGCCTGATCCGAGGATCCACAACCACCAGCAAGATATCCGCGAGTATGCTCCCCGCAATCATGAAAAAAGTCGACGCCATCACCGCTCCGACTACAACATAGATGTCCCGTGCCATCGCGGCCTCGAGCAGAAGCGGCCCCAAACCGGGCCAACCGGTAATCACCTCCACTAGCAGCGAGCCGCTCAGAAGCGCTCCGACCGATAACCCGAATAGCGAGCTTAACGGGTTGGCTGCGGCAGGCAGCGCATAGCGAAATAAAACTCTTGCTCCTCCGATGCCATGTGCCCGGGCAGCGTGAATAAATGGCGCTTGCAATACCTCAATCACGCTGGCGCGGATATGCCGCACTAGAAGCGGCAGGCTGGCAAGCACCAGCGTCGCCGCCGGAACCACCAGATGCGAGACAATGTCAATCAGCTTTGCTTCTTTCCCAAGACCATCAAAACCTACGGAGACCATGCCTCCGACCGGCAAGCCATGCGTACGCACCACCCAATATAGAAGCACTAGGGCGATCACGAGTTCGGGCACCGAAAGAAGCAAAGAGGTGCCAGCCAGCCCCAGGCGGTCATCCCATCGCCCGCGACGGTTGGCAGTCCAAACTCCGAGCGGAACGGCGATCAGCCATGCCAGCAGAGTGGCCAGCGTGGTCAAGAGCAGAGTGTTTCGTGCCCGCACCAACAATAAGTTTTTTACCGGGCAGTTGTAGGCGAAGGAATAGCCCCATTCTCCACGGAAAACGGACTTCACCCAGCGGCCATATCGCAGAGGGAGTGGCTCGTCGATCCCGTACTGAGACCGCAATGCGGCTACCGTAGCTGGTGAGATCTGAGGGTTGAGTTTCATTTCATCGAAAAAGTTGCCGGGGGCCAGCGACCCAAACACAAAGCAGAGGACGGACACGCCCACCAACAGCAGCATTCCGTGGATGACGCGCCGCTCCAGATAATTCACTGCCGGCCTCCTGCTTGTGCCGTGCGAAAGGCCGATTCCACAAGACGAACTGCCCCCAGCAACTCGTGAGTGTGAGCGTGGCGAGGATTGGCGAAAATATCTTTTCGAGTGCCAGCCTCAACCACTTTGCCCCGATACATCACTGCGACAAAATCGGCGACTTGCCCCACCAGGCTGAGATCGTGCGAAATCAATAGGTACGTCAACGAATAGGCGCTCTGCAGATCCAGTAGGAGGTTCAATATCTGGGCCTGGGTCGAGAGATCCAACCCAGAAAGCGATTCGTCCAGAATCAGGAAATCTGGTTTCAGTGCGATCGCGCGGGCGATTGCCAGTCGCTGCCTCTGTCCGCCGCTGAACTCCAGCGGACGCCGGTCTGCCCAGCTCGCGGAGAGTCCGACTTCCTCCATCAATTCGCAAGCCCGCAAGCGCATCCTCGGACCGCTTTCTCGCCGCTGAATCTCCAAAGGCTCTGCGATAATCTGCGCCGCCGTGAACCGTGGATTCAACGCACCAGCGGAATCCTGATGGACCAGCTGAATCCTGGGCCGCAACAATGCCAACTCTTTGTCACTCGATTGTGTTATTTGCTTTCCCTCGAACCAGATCTCACCGCAGTCTGGCTTCTCCAACATCGCCAAAGAGCGGGCCAGGGTCGATTTCCCGGAACCAGACTCCCCGACCAAAGCAGTGATGCTTGCGGCCGCTACCTCGAGTCCAACATCTACCAGTGCATCAATCACAAACCTTTTTTGCGAAAACGGTGCGCGTTGGACGTACCTCTTGTTAAGCCCGACCGCTCGGACGAGCGGCGGTACGAATGCGGGCGGGGCTGTTGCTTCATTCTCCATAGTTGAAACAGCTCACGCGGTGGCCTTCTTCGGGCACAACTTCAACCGGAAATTCGTTTTGGCAGATGCCCGTTCTCGCAGGGCATCGCGATGCGAATATGCAACCCGGACTTAGGTGGTCGGAGTCAGACAAGTTACCGGAAAGCGCCGGGAGATGTTGACCTCGAGTGCGGTCTGGATTTTGCAGGGAAGCAGGCACCAATTGCAGCAACCCTTTGGTATACGGATGTAACGGCCGCCGGAAAACTCGCGGGACTGGGCCTTCCTCCACAATGCGACCCGCATACATCACGATCACGCGATCGGCAAAGCCTGCAAGCAACGCCGGATCGTGAGTGATAAAGACCAGCGCGCACCCGAACTTCCGGTTGGTTTCCCGCAGCAAGTCCAGAATCTCCGCTTGCCGCGTCCCGTCGAGCGATCGGGTTGGTTCGTCCGCAATCACTATGTCCGGGTGGCAGGCCAGGGCCTGCGCAATTGCAACTCGATGAAGCTCTCCTCCGCTTAGCTGGTGCGGGTACGCCTTGTAGATTCGGTCAACTTGCAGGAGCCCAACATCTTCGAGGATTGACGTGACTTGCTGCCTGCGCTGCATTGCTCCCTCCCGGGAGTGCGCTCGGAACACTGCAGCGATCTGATCGCCCACGCGCATAACTGGGCTCAACGACAGACCAGGCTCTTGAAAGACCATGGCGATCCGTGCGCCGCGAATAGCTCTCCATTCTGATTCGTCAAGACGCAATAAGTCTTTGTCTTTGAAGAGGATCGTGCCAGCCATGGCCGCTGATTCCGGCAGCAACCCAAGGATTGAGAGGGCCAGAGTGCTCTTTCCGGACCCGGATTCACCCAGTATCCCAACGATCTCTCTCGGCTTGATATCGAACTCAACGCCCAGCAATGCCGGATAGGATAGTTGGCCCGTGGCGGCGTACTTTACCGTCAGCCCGCGGACGCTCAACAGTGGAGAAAGACGCGACGATTGCGCATGCATCATTAATGACTGTGAATCGCCTGACACGGTGCGCATATAACAAATTGTGACGGATATTCTATGGACTACTAAATTACCGAGGTAATGAGGACGCCAGGCTGTGAAAAAGAGCTGTGGGGCCTTTTCAGGGTTTCGGCGCTTAGCGAGTGTTCCAAGGAACCGGCCAGCGAGAGGTGAGCCGAATGGAGTGGTTGCCGGGCTTCGAGCATTTCGTAATAATTGGCTTTCCCGTGAGCAACCGCTACCAAGAGACTTTGACAGACTCCGGGTAGAATTGTATATCTCAAGCATCGCGGGCAAAGTTCAGGGATCTCTGGGAAGGATCTCGCACTCAAGGCCGGTTTAAATAGTTATAGGGAATCAAGAAGGATCACAAAATGGCCACAATCTCGAACTCAATTACCAAAAGCCAAGGCATCCAACCCCTCACGCAACGTAACGCGTGGAAAGCTCTCCAGGCTCACTACACAAAAGTGAGAGAGGTACATCTCCGCCAACTCTTTGCGGAAGACCCGAAGCGCGGTGAGCGCATGACAGTGGAAGCCGCCGGGCTATTCCTGGATTACTCGAAGAATCGGGTCACCGACGAAACCCTCAAGCTGCTTATTCAACTGGCCGAGGAATCGGGCCTTCGAGACCGGATCGATGCCATGTTCCGGGGCGACAAGATCAACATCACAGAGAATCGGGCAGTGCTGCATATAGCTTTGCGCGCTCCCAGGGGAGCATCCATCACTGTTGACGGCGAGAACGTGGTGCCCGGGGTCCACGCGGTATTGGACAAAATGGCGGAGTTCTCCGATCGTGTGAGGAGCGGGGTGTGGACAGGCCATACCGGTAAGCGCATCCGCAACGTGGTCAACATCGGCATCGGAGGCTCCGACCTCGGGCCAGTGATGGCATACGAAGCGCTGAAGCATTACAGCGATCGAGCTTTAACCTTTCGTTTTGTTTCCAACATTGACGACACCGACTTCGCGGAAGCCGTTCGTGACCTGAGCGCGGAAGAAACACTTTTCATAATTTCGTCGAAGACCTTCACCACCCTCGAGACCATGACCAACGCTCATACGGCGCGCGATTGGGCGCTGGCTGGTCTTGGGAAAGACGAAAAGTCAATCGCGAAACACTTCGTCGCAGTCTCAACCAACGCAGCGGAAGTGGCAAAGTTCGGGATCGATACCGCGAACATGTTTGGTTTCTGGGATTGGGTTGGCGGGCGCTACTCCATGGATTCGGCGATCGGCCTCTCAACCATGCTGGCCATCGGTCCGGCGAACTTTGAAGCTATGCTGCGCGGATTCCACCAAATGGACGAGCACTTCCGCACTACGCCATTTGAACAAAACCTGCCGGTGCTGATGGGTCTGCTCGGCCTCTGGTACACCGACTTCTTTGGCGCACAGACGGTGGCAGTTTTTCCTTACGAACAATACCTGAAGCGCTTTCCGGCTTATCTACAACAGTTGACTATGGAGAGCAACGGAAAACATGTCACCCTCGATGGGACAACCGTGGATTACCAGACCGGTCCGATTTATTGGGGCGAGCCGGGAACGAACGGCCAGCACTCCTTCTATCAGTTAATCCATCAGGGAACCAGGCTCATTCCTGCCGATTTCCTTGCCTTCGGCCAATCGCTCAATCCTATTGGCAGGCACCATGACATGCTTCTGGCAAATGTGTGCGCGCAGACGGAGGCTCTGGCGTTCGGCAAGACGCCAGAGCAGGTAAAGGCCGAAGGCACCCCCGATTGGCTCGTGCCTCACAGGGTCTTCGAGGGCAACCGTCCTTCGAACACGATCCTCGCCGAAAAGCTCACACCAGAAACCTTGGGCAAGCTGGTTGCTTTGTATGAGCATTCTGTATTTACGCAAGGGACCATCTGGCGCATCGACTCATTCGATCAATGGGGAGTCGAACTTGGCAAGGTCCTGGCCCAACGCATTATCCCGGAAGTTGAGAACAAAGCAGAACCCATGCTCGCGCATGACAGTTCCACCAACAATGTCATCCGGCGTTACCGGAAACTAAAGGCGTCCGCTCAATGACGGGGGCGTTTAACGAATTTAGCAATCGCAACTGCGAAAGGGAGTTCTGATATGCAGCTTGGAATGGTGGGGCTTGGAAGAATGGGAGCAAACATGGTTCGGCGGCTTATCAGGGCGAACCACGAGTGCGTGGTCTTCGATCAGTCGCCCAAGGCGGTGAGTGATCTTGCCGCGGAAAAGGCTGTGGGATCGTCCTCGTTGGCCGATTTTGTCCAGAGACTTCGGAAGCCGCGCGCAATTTGGTTAATGGTGCCGGCGGCAGTAGTGGACCAAACCATTCAAGGTATTCTTCCCCATCTGGAAGCCGGAGACATCCTCATCGACGGCGGAAATTCCTATTATGTGGATGACATTCGCCGCGCCAAAGAGCTTGCAAAACTAAAGATTCACTACGCGGATGTGGGCACCAGCGGCGGGGTTTGGGGCTTGGAACGCGGTTACTGCATGATGATTGGCGGTGAAAACGATGTCATTAAACACCTCGATCCCATTTTTGCCACGCTCGCTCCCGGCATAGGCGACATCCCACGCACTCCGGGCCGCGAAAAAGCTGTTGGCACGTCAGAACAGGGATATCTGCATTGTGGGCCAAATGGAGCCGGCCATTTTGTGAAGATGGTGCACAACGGAATTGAGTACGGAATAATGGCTGCCTACGCCGAGGGTTTGGGAATCCTCCGTTCGGCCAACGTCGGCAAGCAGGAACATGCGGTTGACGCTGAAACGACGCCTTTGCGCAATCCCGAACTCTACCAATACGATCTGCATCTGCCTGACATTGCCGAAGTGTGGCGACGCGGCAGTGTGATCGCCTCCTGGCTGCTGGATTTGACGGCCTCTGCCTTGAGCAAGGATCCCACCCTCGCGAAGTTCGCAGGCCGCGTCTCTGATTCGGGCGAAGGGCGCTGGACAATCAATGCCGCCATCGATGAGGCCGTGCCGGCGCATGTTCTGACTGCTGCTCTATACGAGCGATTCAGTTCGCGTGGCGAAGCGGACTTTGCCAACAAGCTCCTCTCGGCGATGCGTTTTGAGTTTGGTGGTCACCTGGAGAAAACCGCTCCGAAAGGCGAGGCTGCGTGATCGACAGCGCGGACAATCCCAAGTCCGACGTGCTCGTTAACGGGTGAAAAGCTTGTCCCAATCTTAAGTGGGAGATTTGCATGAAGGTGGAAGTCCTGGCCGATGCTGAGTCGGTCGCGAGAAAAGCGGCGGGTATCATCGCCGCGGAAGCGCGCGCGGCCAATGCGGCGCGCGGCCAATTCAACATGGCGGTTAGTGGCGGACACACGCCATGGCTCATGTTGCGGGACCTCTCCAGCGAAGATGTTCCCTGGCCGGTGGTGCGCGTATTTCAGGTGGACGAGCGTGTCGCCCCCGCGGGCGATCCCGATAGGAACCTCACGCATCTGCGCGCAAGCTTGCTGGAGAATGCGCCGCTGAGGGCCGAGCAAATCTACGCCATGCCGGTCGAAGCACGGGATCTGGAAGCCGCTACGAAGCAGTATGCACAGACTCTTTGCGATATCGCAGGCTCGCCTCCCGTGCTTGATCTCGTTCATTTGGGCCTTGGCCCTGACGGGCACACGGCTTCGCTGGTTCCCGGAGACCCGGTTCTCGACGTCATCGACGCAGACGTTGGTTTGACCGGCATCTACCAGGGACGACGTCGAATGACGTTGACCTATCCCGTCATCAATCGTGCGCGTCGTATCTTGTGGCTGGTGACCGGAGCAGAAAAGGTCGAAATGCTCAAGCGTCTCCGCGACGCCGATTCCTCAATTCCGGCAGGACGAGTTTCTTCGCAAGACGCTTTGGTTCTGGCTGACCGGGCAGCGGCGAATGACGGCGCCTGAAATTCTGCACAACATAAACCTGATAGCCGCCTTTCATTAGGGTTCACCGGACGCTGATGGATGTCTTGCGGAAGGTTTCGATTGCGGCTCCAAGCCGCTCCAGCCCGCCGCGTAAGGTTTCAGTTGCCCCACAAAACCCGATACGGAAGTGTTGCGGCTCTTCAAAGAACTCTCCCGGCACTACACTGGTTTCAAACCGCTCGCGCAGCGTGTTCACTAATTCAGCGGCAGAGCCGGTTTTAAGCCGGGGGAAGACGGTGGTGCCGAAGCGGCTGGGCTCACAATCAAGCTCCGGATGTCCCGCCAGAAACTCATTGATCAGCAAACGATTCGTTTCCAACAGGGCGCGAGCGCGATCACGAATGCGTGCTAGATTATCGAGCGCAATCACTGCCAGAAGCTCTGCCGGATGGACCGGGCTGCCGTAGGTGAAGTCCACAATCTGCCACATGCGCTGCACCAGTTCCGGCTGCGCCAGAATCCATCCGCAGCGAATGCCGCTCAGCCCATACGCCTTGGTCAGGCTGCTGGTGACCACGAAGTTCGGTCCCAGATGAAACGCGGAACGCCAGGGTTGGTCGAACAGGGTTTCGAGATAAACCTCGTCTACCAGCACGCGCGCGCCTACTCTCGCCGCCATCTCGCCTGCCTGCGTTAAAGTGCTATCGTCGCTGAAAGCACTACTGGGGTTGTGCAGGTTGCAGAGAATGACGAGACGGGTTTGCGAAGTGAGTCTGCGCTCCAGTTCTCCCAGCCCTAGCCGGAATCCCTTGTCAGCGCGGCGGTCGAAGCGGCACACCTTTGCCCCAACATGATCGAGAATGGTCAGTAGTGGGTCGTAGGCGGGTCGCTCAACCAGGACCTCATCTCCCCGGTGAACCAGCGCAGTGAGCGCGATATAGTTCGCCATCGACGTTCCCAGCGTGTAAACAACACGGTCCTGTGGCACAACGGCGCGCGCGGCCAAACGCTCCATGAGCGGCCCATAGCCATACGGCCCAGTGCCGCCGAGCTCCAGGTCCGCGACTTGAACCGGCAACTCAGCCAACGGATAGTCCAACATTCCACTGGAGGCCAGATTGAAGCGCGCATTCGAGTGCAGCTTCGCCCATGCCAGATAGCGCGAGAATGCATCCGTACTAACGCCAGTCATGCTTATTCTCCTGCGGCAAAAACCAGTTAGAGGTTGACCGACCGTGACGAAGTGCGGCGGCTCCAGAACCAGTACACGGGAATGCCCGCCAGCAGCAGGGCGAAACCGATAAGACTGTTCTCAGGATAACGGTAGATCGTGTTCCCGACTACCCACCAGCATATCGCGACGAACAGCGCCGTGCTCACCGGGTGACCCGGCATGCGATAGCTGTTGTTGATACTCATCTCGCCGCACGCGGCGCGCCGGCGAAACACAAAGATGGTTGTCGCAGTCAGCCCGAAAAATAGGAAGTCCATCGAAATGACATAATTCAGAATCTGCTCATAACGGCCGGAGAGTGCAATTACCATCGTCCACACACTCTGCAGCACGATGGCTACCACCGGTACGCGGGTGCGGGGATGGAGCCACGCCACCGCGCGGAAGAATAGGCGGTCATCGGCCATCGCGAAGTAGACGCGAGGCCCGGTCAAGATCGACTGGCTTAGAAACCCCAGCGTCGAAATGGCGATCGCCGCCGCGATGAAGGTCGCGCCCCGCTGGCCCAATGCCAGTCGCATCACGGCAGTCGCGGGTGTCCTGGTTGCCGCCAGCGCCTGCGGTCCGAGGGACCGCAGGCATACCCAATTTACTGCGGTGTAGAGCACCACCACGCCCAGTACTCCGAGGAGTAGTCCGCGAGGCAGATTTTTCCTCGGTTGTTTCACTTCCGCCGCCAGAAAGTTTGCCGTCTGCCATCCGCCGTAGGCGAACAGCACTGGAACCATGGCCGCCCCGAACGATGGCACTGACCAGTCTCGCTCGGCCGCAGTCGTGGTGAGCACGTGCTTGCCCGCTAAGAGTAGCCCGGCCATCACCACATCGCGATAGCTACGATCTTCATCACCATCAGCGAACTCTGAGTCCGTCCGCCGGTTTTCACACCCAGGCAGTTGATGATCGTCAGAGTGGCGAGCGCCGCCGTCGCGACTACCCAGTCCTGAGCGTGAAGGCCGGTCAGTTCAAGAAAGTAGCGGGCGAATGTGATCGAAACTGCCGCCATTCCTCCGGTTTGGATGACCAGAAGCAATACCCATCCGTATAGAAACGCAACCGACGGATGGTAGGCCTCGCGTAGGTAAGCATACTGGCCGCCCACGGCTGGAAGCGTGGCCGCCAGTTCAGCCCAGATGAAGGCCCCACCCACGCCAATGACACCACCGAAAATCCAGGCACCCAGAATCAGCGCCGGTGTATGCACCTGTTGCGCCACTACGTAGGGATTAATGAAGATGCCGGCGCCCACGATCCCGCCCATGACAAGCATGGTGACATCGAACAGGCCAAGTTGCCTTGACAGGCTTGGTTTATCGCCGGAGTTGGGATCTGCACTCGAACGCTCTGTCACGTTAGCGGCTTGGTTCGCCCGAGTTGCGTCGCCGTTCTGCACCAGTATCACAATATGATGTGTTTTGCCTCACTCGCACCTCTTTAGGTACGCCAACCAGCAGTAGGATATCCGAACCGTAGCTTTACTGGTTGGCAAAACTCTTTGACCGCGCCATCAACTGAGTGGTGAAAACCCTGTCTTTGAAGCCTGCTTTCCTTGTCCCGCAAGGCTTTTGCAGGATTCAACAACGGCGCTGACCCCTCGCTGTGCGAGCCGTGCTAGTGTATAATCGCGCGACGTTGTGAATAAGAGATCGACCGGCGTCCACGATGTCGACAACCCAACCGAGTGCCCAAGCTTAGGAGACGATGTGAAACATTCAGTGAAAAGTCATTTTGCAAACCTTTCCGTGCGGACATTGGTCCGTTCCATTACTCTTTGCTTGCTTCTGGCGGCGGCATTCTCGGCTGAAACGGCGTTAGCTCAGACCGGATATACGGGAATTTTTGGTGGCGGCCCGTTTTACAAGAACGCAGCCAACAACATCACGGAAATAGAAAATTCCGGGTTCAGCGAAGCCATCGTGTGGAGCGTCGAAGTCAGTAGCACCGGGGACTTGAATTTTAATGGAGAGTTTCCTTTAACCTCCAACGGGGTCTATGTCGGCAATCAGTATTATCCCGATTTTCCCGCGGATATGGCACAGCTGAAGCAAGGCACCGTCAAGCGGGTCACATTCAGCGTCGGCTCATCCAACTATGGAGACTGGGAGAACATCACCGCCCTCATTCAGGCACAGGGCACTGGCCCTGGCAGCATCCTTTATCAGGATTTTCAGGCTCTGAAGGCTGCTATCCCAGCTCTGGATGCCATCGATTTCGACGACGAGAATAGCTACAACTCTCCCACTACCATCGCTTTTGGAGTCATGCTCGGAAATCTGGGCTATCACGTGATGCCCGACCCCTACACCAACAATAGTTATTGGATCAATGTGGTGGCTCAAATCAACAGTCAACTGCCAGGCACAGTGGACGGTGTTCACCTCCAGGCCTACGCAGGTGGCCAGGGAAACAGCCCATGCGTGGATTGGGATTTCGGAAGTGTTCCTGTGTTTCCCGGTTTGTGGGACAAGAACGATACTCCGTCCCAGGTCGAGAGCATCATGAGCGGTTGGCACAGCCAGTGCGGCATCATCGGCGGATTCATGTGGATTTACGATGATTTCGTGGGAACCGGCCTGGCCGCACAGTATGCCGCCGCGATCAATACCGCGGTTGGCGCGAGTGGGTTCACTCTTTCCGGGCCCAGCGGGCTGTTCTTAAATCAAAGTGGAAAGACCGGCGCATTAATCACCATCACGCCCCTGAACGGATTTAATGGCCAAGTGACGCTGAGTCTTTCGCAACTGCCAAAGGGGGTTAAGGGAGGATTCAAAGGGCAAGGCGACACCCGAAAAATGGGGTTCGAAGCCGATCCTACCGCTACCACCGGGTTGTTTCCTGTAACCGTGACTGGCACTTCGGGAAGCATCATACAAACGCTTACCTTTACCCTCGCGGTTAGCGCTGCGGTCGGTGAAACCGGAGTAGGGACGCAGATAGATCTTTCTTCTGACTTTGACGTCTACGGAATCTACCAGGATGGCAGCAAGTATACGACCGGAGGTATCGACGGGCTTGGCAACTCATACTCGGCCAACCTGCTCACCGGGTCACGCGTCCTTAACGGCGTGCTGTTCGATTTCGGTCCCGCGAATGAGCCCGATGTCGTTGCTTGTAGTGGCCAAACCATCACGCTGCCACAAGGCCAGTTTCCTGATCTTGTGCTGCTCGCGACGGGCGTGAATGGGAACCAATTAAGCCAGACTCTCGTCGTCCACTACACCGACGGTACCAGCACGCAAGTTGTCCAAAACTTCAGCGATTGGTACACCCCGCAAAACTTTGCCCGCGAGTATGAAGGAGTCGCCATGCAATACCGAAACCTTGATAACGGCACCAAGGACAAGCGGACGTTCAATCTGTATGCGTACCTGTTTCCATTGAATCGGAATAAGATTGTGCAGAGCATTACCTTGCCAGACAATCCGGACGTTGTGATCCTGGCAGCGACGTTATTGCCCGCGAAAGCGACGAATTGAAGGCGCGAACCGAAAGAGGCGGCTAGGCCTTTCCCGTCGTTCGTCTCTGCTGCACGGTTGTTCGCGCAATGCGAGAGTAAAGAGGGGGAAGGAAGCGATTTATTTGTCAGGAAAAATGTCGGTCCCGATCCAGGCTGCTGCCAGCGATTTCAGATTGTTCTTGTAGGTCCGCGTAACTGTGTACTCTTTCCCACCCTTGGTACGAAGTCCGTATGCCCCTGCCGGCCGCGATTGGATCTGCTCCACAAACGAGCTGTTCACAAGTGCGGATCGATGAATCCGAACAAACCCGTAGGGCTTGAGTATCTCTGCCATGACGGAGATCGACTCCCGCAGCAAATACGAGTCAGACCGACGCTGCAATGACACATAGTTGCCTTCGGACTCAACAGCGATGACATCATCGGGATCGATGAAAACAATTCTCCCGTTGGCCTTGATCGCGATTTTGGTGGACTGTCCCTGCGAAAACCTCCCTGTCTGTGGCAGAGCTTCGGCCAATCCCGCAGTGCGCTCCTCCGCAGTGCCTCGAAACGCCCCATCTAAAGCCCTCTTGATTCGATCTGCGCTGGACGGTTTAAGGACGTGATCGGCAGCACGTTTTTCGACAGCCGTGGTGGCGGGTTCGTCGCGCGGAAGCGCAACTTCGACAACGGACACCTGGTGTGCCAGCGCGGCATACCCTTCGTACTCATGCTGCTTGGGGTCGCCATCTTGCCAACCGGGATAGTACCTCTTGATGATGTCTTCTTGGGTCACCGCTAGTTCTCCTTTCTCTGGCTGTCGATCACGCTGCGTTTCACCGTGCGATCACCTCATCAAAGAACTTCCGTATATCGTCAAGCAGGAGATCAGGCTGTTCCAGAGCCGCGAAGTGTCCGCCCTTCGGCATCTCCGTCCTTTGCACTACGTTGTAAGTCTGAGAAATCCAGCTAAACGGAGAGGTAAATACTTCCTTGGGAAAATCCGCGTACGCCACGGGAGTCTCCAGCCGTGGAAGTGGCGCCGTTTCTTCGCCGGTGAGCCGGTGCTCACGATAGATTCGCATGGCGGAGCCGACCGTACCGGTCGCCCAATAGAGCGTGACATCGGTCAGAAATGTGTCTCGGTCCACCGTCGTAAGAAAATCGCCGTTATTGTCAGTAAGCAGTTGAAATCTCGTGATCATCCAGGCCAACCACCCTACCGGGGAGTCCGTCAGGGCATAGGCAAGAGTCTGTGGTTCAGCGGCCTGAATTCTGTAAAAGCTGCTTTCTTCGCGGTCAAAGTATGAAAACCGTCTCCTCTCCAAATCGCTCATTTGCGCAACTGCTTCCGGGTTCGGCGGGTTTGCGTAAAGAAGGTTCAAATGAAGCCCGATCACGTGCGCGGGTGCGTGGTAAGCCATGTCGCGCGCGATTTCTGAACCCCAGTCGCCGCCCTGGATACCGTACTTGGAATAGCCCAAACGATCCATCAGAACGACCATGGCCTTCGCCATACGCCGTGGATCCCAGCCCCGAGTCGTGGTGGGTCCGGAAAATCCAAAGCCGGGAAGCGAAGGAATGATGACGTGAAATGCCGGGCTATGGCTGTCCTTGGGATGGGTAAGCGGCTCAATCAGTGCGAGAAACTCAACAAAAGAACCGGGCCAGCCGTGAATCAATATCAAGGGTATTGCGTCGGGGCGAGCCGAGCGCTCATGGATAAAATGAATCTGCTGCCCATCAATTTCCGTGGTGAACTGGTCAAAGCGGTTGATCTTGGCTTCTTGCGCGCGCCAGTCGTAGCCATTCTGCCAATAATCCGCCAACTCTCGGACCTTCTTAATGTCGGCGCCGTATTCCCAGGTCGTGCCCGGAAGTTGATCGGGCCATTTAGTGTCCGCCAAACGGCGCCTAAGATCATTGAGAACGCGGTCGGGAACATGCGCTTTGAACGGCCGAATTGTCGCAGGTTCCCGTTTGGCCGGGGATTGCACTTGTCCAAGCGCAGTTGAGGGGAACAAAAGCGACGCGGCCATCAGAAATCGCCCGCACCGCAAGACTGTCCTTTCCGCTCTCTCGAACCCAGTCTTCATGATGCTCTCACCTTTCCCAGCGTAGACATCGTCATTGCGCTCCTGAAGTAACTGAAGCAGGAGTTCCATCTGACCACTTACTCACTGAAATATCGAACTCGGTGATTGGCTGCGGAGAATACTCATGTACGTCTACAGGCGAGCCAGGGAACTCCGCGCCCCAACTCAGATTGTCTTTCTGGGGAAACCAAAACATCAGATGGGGATCGGCGTTCCGAGCCTTGCGGCTAAAGTACTGTTGTTTCGACATCATGTAGCACATCGCGCCCGGTTCCGGCAGCGGCAGTTCCTTTTTGTCGTAAGTGGCCTTGATACTGTCGAACATCTGAGTTTTGGACTGTCCAGCCATTGCCAACTCTGTCGTTTTGAAAGTTAGCGGCAGGTGGGTCCGCGCGGCTGGCGGATTAAGACAAAGCGGAACCCGCTGATCGGGGTTCAAAAACTCCGGGTCGTCGAACGGAGCCATCCACGATCGCTCCACAACACACACCCAGCCGTTCTTGCCTTTGACCGCAGTTTCGTAACCGTGGCGTCCAAGGACCAAGACCTCGGCATCGCGTGAGATGGACTCCGGAGCAGCGGTCCGTGCAAAGGCTATCTCGGTATTTCGATCGGTCATCAGATACTGGTCAATCGGGGCCATGTGCTCATACAACGGTCCCGAGTCCTGCGCCTGGGCCGGCCATGGCGGGCTTAGCAGGATGACCAGCGCGAAGCTTCCCACTACGATGGTCTTGACTATCACTCGGTTCATTTGTTTTCCCCTTAGATACCGCCGTGCTAATCCGCGGTAGCAACCATTCTGGCGTTGCTCACATTGCGGGTGCGGACGTTCCGTCGGACCACACGCCGGTGGCCATCATAAACACATCGATCGGCTCCGGGTTCCCTTTGAACATTGGAAGTAGTAGGAGTGGAGAGTCCGTGAACGGTCCCGACACATGATTTGAGGAGTCCACCAGATTTGCGCCCCATGCCGCACCATCTATAACCGGCGTGTAAAACATAAGATGGGCCAAGTTGTGCCCACCAGCATCGGTTAGATAGGCGTCCTTGGACATCATGTAGGACATCGCGCCAGCCTCGAGAGCCGGCAGTTCCTTTTTTTCATACGCGGCCCGGATACTCTCCTTGACTTCCTCTTTAGATTTACCGGCCAATAGCAATTTTGTCCTCATCAAAGTGATCGGCAGGACCGTCCGAGCGGCGGGCGGATTGAGGCAAATCGGACTGCGATTCTTTGGATTCCAAAACTCGGGAGCGTCGAACGGGTTCATCCAGGCGCGTTCGACGATGCAGACAAAGCCATTCTTACCTTCCACCGCTGTTTCATAGCCGTGCGGTCCCAGGACCACAACTTTCGCATCTTTGGAAATGGACGTTGGAGCCGCAGTCCGTGCCAGAGCAATCTCTGCGTTGCGATCCGCCATCAGATACTGATCCAGCGGAGCCATGCTGGGATACGGAGTCTTGGCGTCCTGTGCTTGCGCTTGCGGGGCCGCGCCCAGCGCAAGGGCCAGCGCAAAGAATCCCGATGCGATCATCTTGACCGTCTTTCGTTTCATTTGGTTCTCTCCTTGCATCCTTGTGATGCATATTTAAAGTTCCGGAGCTCCGGGTAAGTCGCCACCGACGCTTCTATCGGTACATCGAACGGCTGGGCGCCAAATCGACACCCTAGCCAAGAAATATTTGAAATTGGCTGTGTCTGCCGGCACCGCCGAGGCGGTGGAACCTACCGCTCCAATTGGGGCTGCGCTAGTTGCTATCATGGCTATGCCGGAATACGGCATCGGGAGCACATCGAGGTTTCCCGCTAGTTGTTGGACGCAATCTATAACACAACTGGTTGCTTAGTGCAACTAGTTGTATAATGATTAGGTGCAAGGGATGCCAGATCAGAGTGGAGGCAGAGTGCGCAAGGATCACCGGTCAGAGTGTGTTATCAACCGAATGGTCGAAATGTTTGGCGATAAGTGGAGTCTGCTCGTCATCCGCGACATCATTTTCGTGAACCGGAGGCATTTTCGCGAACTCCTGACCAAGTCTCTGGAAGGGATTGCGTCGAATATGTTGGCCGATCGCCTGCAAAGGCTTATCGAGCAAGGCATCATCGTCAAATCTGATGACGCCAGCCATAAGCAGAAAGTCATTTACAGTCTTACGGAAAAAGGCATCGGATTGCTTCCTCTTCTAATGGAGATGGCTGTATGGGGACACAAGTATTTGCCGGACTCCAGGCTGAGGGGCCTGGCTCAGGTCTTGGAAGAGGGAGGACCTAAGCTGTGGGCGGAGTTTATGGCTGAACTTCGCGAAACGCATCTTCGGGCGCCAAACGCAAAAAGAAAGACCCGGCACCCGACGAAATCTACGCGTATTTCTGCAATGCAGAAGCTTCAGGCGGCATACGAACCTGCACTGGCTAAGAGAAAAACGTAGCGAGTGCGCCAACGCCACGAGTTGCTATGGGTCAAAGTTGAGAATCAGAGTCGTCGACTCAATTAGCCGCAATCCCATATGCTAGCCATCTCATACGACGCCGGATTCTCTTCCATCGCTATGGCATTACGTAGATGGCCAGCTCGGCGCAACAAGAAGGTGCAAAGATGCATGAAACGGTTACGGATTGAACAATCACCCGTCATAGAAGCTGTATCTGGTGATGCTGTGTTTGTGGTTAAGTCGGACGGACCATATGCTTTCTTGGATTTTGCTTGCACGCGCAGACGGTAACCTCAAAAGTGCGCATATCCTTCCTTGTGTTGCTGGCCACACCGCTGGATAACTTCGTAATCACGGTCGACATGATCGTGGAATAGTGTTCCACCTTACTTACTAACGGCTACTCCCGTGCACCCTTCAGCCGCGGGAAGCGATTGTTGATGCCGGAGACTCTCTGATTATGGCTTTTGTGCAACCGCGGGTTTTCTCCTTCCCCCGTGGTTGGTTCCCGGTCAAGGCTTTTCGCTCCCTACATCGTTTCAGGAGGAAGCCAAATGTCACTTAAGGGGTTATTTTCTGTTGCACTGGCTTTTGCCGTCGTGCTCATTATGGGCACATCGGTAATCGCTCAGACGACCGTTTCTCAAGGAAGTATTCAGGGAACTGTTACAGACCCATCCGGCGCGGTAGTCGGTGGCGCCAACATCACCATCACTCATAAGGCGACTGGGCAGGTCATCACCACAACTTCAACGAATTCTGGAACGTTCAACTCCGGCGGGTTGATCCCCGGCGACTACGTTTTGCGGGTAGAAGCCAAGGGCTTCCGCACAGCGCAGCAAGCTTTTGCAGTTCAAGTAGGCGTAACCTCTTCGGGCAGCATCAAGCTGGAACTCGGCGAGACAAGCCAAGTGGTTGAAGTGCAGGCTTCGACGATCCAGGTGAACACCGAGCAATCGACGGTGCAGGGCGTCATCACCGGCGACCAGATTGATAAGCTGCCGGTCGATGGCCGCAACTTCCTTGATCTCGCGCAGCTCGAACCGGGCGTGCAGATTCAGGACGGCCAGACATTCGACCCCACCAAGGCGGGTTATTCTTCGATTTCGATCAACGGCGTGTTCGGACGCACTCCGCGTATCGAACTTGACGGCATCGACATCAGCGATGAGACCGTCGGCACGACCACGCAGAACGTCGGAATGAGTTCCATTCAGGAATTCAACATCAGCCGGTCGAACCTTGACCTGTCGACCGAACTTACCTCGGCCGGCGCGGTCAACGTGACCACGAGATCTGGGACGAACGACATTCACGGCCAGGCGTTCTACGACTTCCGTGGTCGCGATGCGGGCACGGCCTCGTTTCCGGGGGCCCAGGTCGGCTACTATCAGCGCAACAACTTTGGCGGCCGCGTCGGTGGTCCGATCATCAAGGACAAGCTGTTTTTCTTCTTGGATGGCGAACGCATGAAGCAGGATGGTGTGCTGCCGTTGGTGATACCGGCACCCTTCAGCGCGCTGAGCGGCGGTTTCCTCTCACCCTTCCGCGACAGCGAAGTCACGGGCAAGTTGGACTGGCAGGCGACCAAAGATGTCCACGTTTTCTACCGCTTTACCTACAACTGGAACAAATCGGAAGCCAACTTCAACTACAACTACCAGGTCTATTCGAACCGGGACAACACTCCTTCCGACGCCGTGGGTGTTGACTGGTCTAAAGGGTCGTGGTCGCACAGCTTCCGTTTCGGTTACTTGAAGTTCCACAACCTGATTGGCGATGCCACGCAGGGTGCAAGCTTTTTCAATCCGCTGCCAAACGACGAGATCATAGTTAACGACCTCGGACTCCAGTTGTCGGGGCCGAACCTCTTGGCGCCACAACAGACCTTCCAGAGCAACAAGCAGATCAAGTACGACGGCAGCAAAGTCTACGGTACCCATGTGTTCCGCTTCGGTATCGGCTACAACGACATCAACGGGGGCGGGTTCGCGAGCTTCTTCGGAATCGCACCGCTGGCTGTAACCACGTCCACCTCGTGTGCGGTTCCGGGCCAGATCACCACCTGCGAGCTCCTGGCAGGTGTTCTCGGTAACGGCCAGGGGTTCTTCACCGAAAAGCCGGCTTTCGGCCTTCCGGCTGGAGGGCAACACGACAACCGCTTCCAGTTCTACTTGGGCGATTCGTGGAAGATGAAACCGAACTTCACCTGGACCTACGGTTTGCGTTACAACCGCGACACCGGGCGTTCGGACAGCGATCTATCTTCGATCCCGTGCTCGGCGGTTGCTGCCGGTCCTTTGGCTGCGGCTGCACCCTGTTCCGGCAGCGCGCCGCTGTTGGATCAATTCGGACCTGGGTTGGGCAATCCAGTCAATCAACCCAACACTCAGTTCGGACCGCAAGTTGGTTTTGCCTGGGATCCTACCAAGAAAGGTAAGACTGTGATCCGGGCGGGCGCCGGCATCTACTACGAAAACTCCATCTTCAACAACACGCTGTTTGATCGTCCAGCCAAGCTGGCCAAAGGTCTGTTCTTTCAGGAAGGGGCCCTCGGCTGCAACGGCCCTGGCGCAACCACGTTTAACATCCCGGGACAAGGCAATGTCACTTCGATCAACGGGGTGGATCTAGGTTCGGGTGTCTGCGGACAGCCGCTCTCCGTTGCCGGTCCGTTGCTATTCGACCTGCAGCAGGAGTTTCAAGCGGCAGTGAAGGCGCAGGGGCCGACGGCGAACCCCAGCTACATTGCCAATACCCTGATGGTCAGCAATAGTATTCAGGGCTTGGCAGCATTTGATCCCAACTTCCGTAACGCACGTTCTTACCAGTTCAATGTTGGCATGCAACATGAGATCTGGAAGGGCGGCGTGCTCACCGCAGATTACATCCGCAACGTCAGCACCCGCTTTATGCTGACGATTGACCAGAACCACGTCGGTGATGCGCGGTTTCTGGATGTGAATGCGGCCAATACCGCGATCGCAAAAACTCTGGCTAACTGCGGCGTTACCACGGTTGCGGCAGCGGCTACTCCGGGCGCAATTTGCGCCGCCACCGGCGACCCGATCACCATTAATGACTTCGCCAGCAATGGGTTGGATTCCGGCAACGTCTTTGGCGGCGGTCCGGCCAATCTCAGCGGCGCAGCTTTTGGCGGCATCAACCGCAATGTAGGGGTTGGAGCCTTTGAGATGCCGGAAGGCCGCTCCACTTACAACGCACTACAGATGTCCTACAAACAACAACTGGCGAATCCGATGCCCGGGTTTAGCTCGATGGACCTGACCGTTGCCTATACCTTGTCGCGCTTCGTTGGCGACGGCTCCAACGACCAGTTCTTCAGCGCCACCGCGGCTGACAACAACAACCCCAGTTACTTCACCGGCCCAACTTCGCTGGATCGAACCGATGCGTTCAAGTTCGGTCTTACCGCGGAGGTTGCACATCACGGACCGCGTCTCAGCGTGATTGGAAACTTTGGCACCCCCCATCCGTCGACCATCCAGTTACTGGCGGCGAACGGGGGGACACAGAACGGAGTCACCAGTACGGCCGAGATATTCCACAGCGATTTGACGGGTGATGGTACGGTGCAAGACATCCTCCCGATAAATTCTGGCCAGGCCGCTGGAAAGCCCGGGCAGTTCATGCGCTCGGTCTCGCCGACTGCACTTACCAACGTGATCAATTCCTGGAATAGCACAGTGGCAGGTACGCTGACACCAGCGGGACAATCGCTGGTGGCAGACGGTCTGTTCACGACTGGGCAGTTGCAGGCATTGCAAGCGTACAAGCCGTTTCTAGCTCCCCCGCCGCCCGGCGCTGTGGGCAACGGCATCTTCCGCGAGGTCAGCACCACGTTGGCCTGGCCCATCAAAATCACTGAACGGTTCAACATTGAACCTTCCTTCAGTGCATTTAACGTGTTCAACCTGGCGAACTTCGGAAATGAGTTCGGACCTCTGCCGTATTCGCTTACACCGTATGCGCCCGGCGCCATTGGTAACGCCGGCAGCGTTAACGGAACCGCATCGGGATCAACTCGCGAATCACTGCGAACTGGCACGGGTTCGGGCATCTTCTCCCTGGGTGCCCCGCGGCAAGTGGAGTGGGGTCTCAGGTTGAATTTCTAGCCGTTGCTCCCGGAACCAGAAGCCGCGATTGGTTCGCGGCTTCTGGTTCAAATTCGACTGAGGCGCTTGCTGAAACCGAACCGATCAAGGGGAAGTGGGGAGCGGTAACTATGTGTCCGTTGCCTAGCGTGGCAATTGATGCGCGGGACCCTGGGGTTGGAAAGCTACCTACAACGGGTATTTTGAATCGATCTGTGGCAGGAGGATCTTATGTCGACAGCCTCAGTAAATAAATCGCATGTGGCCTCTCTCGCGGTTGCAGGGCCAAGAATGGAAATTGAACAGATCGTCAAACTCGCAGGAGGTGAACTGGCGGTTTTATTAACGCAGCGCGCAGCGATACTTAGGCGTCTCGCGATTTTACGTCGTATCATTTCTGGTCTCGCCGAGATGTTTGGAGATGATGTCCTGCCGGAGGATGTGCGGGCCCTGATGAAGCTCCCCACGCAGAGAACGCGACGGACTGGGCTAACAGAAGCTTGTCGCGCCGCTCTAAGCACCTCATCACGACCCTTAACCGCCCGCGACGTAGTCGACACAATCCGGGCCAAGGATGCCAAGGTGATACAGGATCACAAGGATCCGGTTGCATCAGTCACGTCAATCCTGCACCGCCTGGGCTCATACGGCGAAGCGACAACCGAAGTCAGCCAATCCGGCAGGCGCATGTGGACCCCGGTGGAAGTCCGCCGCCATAATTAACTGCAAGTGCTGTTCCCACCAATAACTCGACCAGCGAATCGTGAAGACCTAGCGTCCCACTACAGGGAGTAGAGTGTCTACGCTCTCGTCAAGATTGAACTTAAGGTACATCTCCGGCGCCGATGATGCTGGTCAGTAGGGACAACCGAAGCCAATGAATCGGCCAGTTCCCTTCAGTCCCCTGCCAGCCATTCAAAGGCTTCCTCCCGACTCTTGAAGGTAGGGAACTCGCGTCCAGAGAAACTCTTCAGATTCTCGCTGAAAACCTCGGGAAAGCTATCTGCACCAACCCATGCTGTTTTTCTGATGAATGGTTTGTTGAAGACTGCCGCTTCTTTCATGGCACGCAGAGCCTCTTTGTCGAACACTGCGTCAGTGAAATCTGCAAGTAGCAGGACTGAACCTCGCGCCCGTGTAGTTACAACCTCGGGAACGGCGCGGACGGTTTCTTCCACCTCAGCGGCCGAAAGCCTTGAGAAGTCAACCAAGAGAATCTGTTTGCCCTTGAAAGCGAGGAACTGGATACGAGGAGAGGACACGGCCGCGATTTCCTCCTTCTCAGTCTTCATAACTGAATCAACGGGCACAAAAAACCCACCAGCATGCTCGCGGGTGGTGCGCGATATTACGAATTAATGATGAACTATTCCATTAACGAATCGCGCAGAGACCGGACGCCCCTTCGTGGCACATTTTGCGATACTCTGTGGCGAGTTCGTCCAGCATTTCACGAACGAGGCTCGCGTTTTTCCCTGCCCTCGCTTGTTCAAACTTGTCGCGCCATGATTTCAAAATTGAAAAACCCTTGGGGAGGCTTGCAGATCGAATATTGCCAACTCCACTTTTCTTCCGCTATCAGGTCTTTCATGTACGAAGACAAGGCGAAGGATTCAAGACACAAGCGGATGAAGCCCGGAATTTCGTTGACCAGTGGTTTTCCTACGCCTGAACAAGGTCTTTCAATAGACGGGAATGTATCTGACCGACAGTGAGGCGGAATCTTCGCGGCGCTTCCATGAACCGTGGATCGTCAAGACCTTCCTGTTGAACTAACGTCTAGCCGGGTTTTCCAGGTTTCGTGGTTTCCCGAAATCTGGGATTCCACGAACTCGTTCCTGAGGAAAGAAAAAGATTGGTCGGGGAGAGAGGATTTGAACCTCCGACCCCCTGGTCCCGAACCAGATTCCGCACGTTATGGAAATCCATTGAAATTTACAGTTCTTAACTGAATGATATTGAACCTGTTGCATGCTCCTTGTTGAGAATTGTTGATTGGAGTTGAATGTGGAAGCTTTGGCCGTCCCAAAAATCGTCTACAGTCAACTGAGCGATCCTGAAATGCGTTCCCAATGCTTCGCTGATGTCGTTATCCGAGCTGTCGGCGCATCTGCGCATCCAATCGACTTTGTCAGAGGGACGAACCAGTGCCCAGTCAACGCTCTCCAGGTTGTCCAAAATTTTGTCAGCATGTTTCTTCCAGGACGTTGCAGGAATCGCTTAACCATTTTACGTTAGTAACTGTTTTGTTATAGTCACTATCATGTATTTTACGGACATTGCGATTGGGACCTGCCGGTAATCGATGCAGGAGGAACAAACCCATGCCTAGTGCGCTCGCGATACAGGGTACGACTGCTGAACCAGTCGGAGAGCCGGCGGAGGCTGGACTCCGGGAGCGGAAGAAAGCGCGCTTGCGGCAGCAGATTATCGATACCTCGATCAAGTTATTCCGCAAGCATGGATTCGAGGCCACGCGGATCGACGACATTGTGAAAGCCCTTGAGATCAGCCAGCCCACATTTTTCCGGTATTTTCCAACCAAAGATGCGGTTTTACGCGAGGTGGGAGAACGCGGGTATGCCTGTGTGCGGGAAAGGCTGCGTTCGGAGCTTTCGAGCAAGGCGAGCACGAGCGAGCGCTTGCGTCGCCTCTACGTAACCATGGCGCGTGAGGTGGAAGCCGACCGGCAACTGTGGCAAGCGGTGGTGTTGTCAGGCGCGATGGATCCAGTGCGATCTGCAGAACTGCGAGGGCACCAGGAGGCTGCTGTCCGCCTGCTGCGGGAAATCCTGACGCAGGGACAGAAGCGCGGCGAAGTGATTCGTACGGTTCCAGTCGTGCATCTGGCCGAGTTCATGGAGGGCCTTTACAACACGGTCGTGCGGCAATGGGCGGTGGATCTGACGGGTCCGCACAAACTTACCGACCGGGTGCGGAGTGCGGTGGAGTTTTTCTTGCGCGGCATCCAGCCCTAAGTTATCCGAGCTCGCGCCGTTATTCCTTGCGCGTGAGTCGTGTCTGTTAGAGAGGAAAACACGATGAAGGCTGCGGTTTTGCACTCATTCAAGACACCGTTGTCACTGGATGAAGTCCCTCGCCCGGAAGTTGGCGCGGACGAAGTCCTGATCGACGTGGAAGTTTGTGGCGTCTGTCATTCCGATTTGCACGTGGCCGACGGTGACTGGACACAATTTGACCGCATTGTGAAGAAACCGCTGATCCTGGGGCACGAGATCGTAGGACGAGTGGTGGAGCGGGGTGCGGCGGTTCAGAGTGTCCAGATGGGAGAAAGAGTCGGCATACCGTGGGTGCAGTGGACTTGCGGGCAATGTGAATTTTGCCGCGAAGGCAACGAGAATCTGTGCATACGCCAGCGTATCACTGGCGTCATGGTGGATGGCGGATACGCGGAATTTGCCAAAGCTCCCGCCAGCCATGTGGTCAAGATTCCTGAAACCCTTTCGTCGGAGCAAGCGGCGCCGCTGCTTTGTGCGGGAGTTACGGTTCACCGTGCTCTGAAGCAGGCCAACATACGCGCCGGGCAGCGCCTGGCAGTTTTCGGTGTCGGTGGACTTGGCCACGCCGCGGTGCAGATCGGCCAGGCAGCCGGGGCGGAAGTGACCGCGATCGATATCTCGGAGGAAAAACTCGCGCTGGCGAAGTCGCTGGGCGCGGTGCGAGTGCTGAACGCCGCGAGCAGCGATGTAGTGAAGGAACTCCGCCGTGTGGGCGGAGTACACGTTGCGCTCGTGACCTCGGCAGCCAAGTCAGCATACGACATGGCGTTTTATTGTGTGCGACCAACCGGCATGTTGCTGGTGGTGGGATTACCGGCAAAGGACCTATCGTTTCCCCCGGTTCTGATGGCCGCAGGCGAAATTCATATCAAGGCTTCCGCCGTGGGCACACGTGAAGATCTGCGAGAAGTTCTGGCGATGGGGGCAGCCGGCAAGGTCCATTGCCAGGTCGCGTCGCGACCGCTCGACGAGGTTCAGGAGGTTCTGGGGCAATTGAGTCGCGGAGAAATCTCGGGACGGGTGGTGCTCCGCCTTTAAGGCGGAGCCTCAGCGTTCGTTGACGTTAGCGACTTTAATATGATATTAACTATCATTTTTATGCGGCGATATCCGACGGAAAGGTTACCCCTGGAGTGAATGTCAAGAAACTTTTCGATCTGACCGGTCGAGTCGCCATCGTCTCGGGCGGCTCGATGGGACTGGGTCTGCAGATGGCTGAAGGTCTGGCGGAGATGGGGGCCAATCTTGTGCTTTGCGCCCGCAAGCAAGAACGCTGCGAGCAAGCGGCAGAAACTTTGCGCAGACATGGAGTGCAGACGCTTGCCTTGTCATGCGATGTCCAGAACAAGGCCGCGATTCAGCAAGTCGTAGGAGAAACGCTCGCAAAGTTTGGGCGGGTCGACATTCTGATCAACAGTGCCGGCGTGTCGTGGGGCGCTCCGGTGGAGGACATGACGCTCGAGCAATGGGACAAGGTTCTCTCCACCAACTTGACCGGCACGTTCCTATTTTGTCAGGCAGCGGGAAAGACCATGGTCGGCCAGGGATCGGGCAAGATCATCAATATTGCGTCGGTGGCGGGTTTGGGCGGAGCGTCGGCGGAACTGCAAGCGATTGGGTACCACGCGAGCAAAGGCGGCGTGATCGCGTTCACCAAGGACTTGGCATGCAAATGGGCGCCGCACAACATTCAAGTCAATGCGATAGCGCCGGGATGGTTCCCCACCCACATGTCGGGATGGATCATCGAGCATCGTAAAGATTCCCTGTTGTCAAAGATCCCACTCGGTCGCTTTGGCAGCGATCACGATCTGAAAGGCGCGGCGGTTTTTCTGGCATCCGACGCCGCGGCATACGTTACTGGGCACGTGCTGGTCGTCGACGGAGGCCAGACGGCCTGGTAAAACTTTCATGAATATTCCTCTCACACCGCTGCGCTTTCTTCGCTACTCGGAGCAGCAGTTTCCCCTTAAGACGGCGGTGGTTTGCCAGGACCAGCGGTTTACGTATACCGAGTTTGGCGATCGCGTGGGGCGTCTGGCGGGAGCATTGCGCAGCGCCGGACTGAAGGCGGGCGATCGCGTCGCATTTCTCAGCTTGAACTGCCATCGGTTGCTTGAAGCCTACTTCGGAGTTCTGGAGGCGGGCTGCATTCTACTTCCGCTCAATATCCGCCTGGCCGCCCCAGAGCTTGCCTACGTCCTGAACGACGCCGGCCCGGCGATGCTATTTCTGGAGGAAGAATTTGTCGGTCTGGTGGATTCGTTCCGGCGGGATCTGAAGACCGTGCGTTCTTTTCATCAGCTTGCAGGGACACCGCAAGCGGAATGGCTGTCCGATCAAACCTACGAGCAGATGGTGCTTTCGGCTGCGCCCCATCGCAGAGATGTAATGGCTATGGATGAAGACTCAGTAGCGGAGATTTTCTACACCAGCGGAACCAGCGCGAGTCCGAAGGGTGTGATGCTGACGCATCGCAATGTATACCTCCACGCGATGAGCATCGCGCTTCAGTATCAGATCGCTTACGAGCACGTGGCGCTGCACACCATTCCTTTGTTTCACGCCAACGGTTGGGGAGCGGCCCATACGGTCACCATGATGGGCGGAACCCATGTCATGCTTCCCCGTTTCGTGCCGGAAGAAGTGTTTCGATTGGTGGAACGAGAACGGGTGCGCGCGCTTAGCCTGGTGCCGATTATGGCGGCCGCGCTGGTGAATTCGCCGGCGCGCTCCAGGTACGACTTGAGCAGTTTGGAGTGGGCCTCGGTTGGCGGCGCGGCATCTTCGCCGACCCTGATTCGCGAAACGGAGCAGGCGTTGGGATTCACCTGCTTTTCAGGCTACGGACTGACAGAGTGCTCTCCCTCGCTGGCCAATGCCGAACTGAAACCGGACATGCAGTACACGCCCGAGCAGCGCCACATGACCCAGGCCATGACCGGCTATGCCTTTCCGGGATGCGAGCTTCGGGTGGTGGATGCTGACGACAATGATGTGCCGCGCGATGGAGTAACGATGGGAGAAATCATTGCCCGCAGCGACGGCGTAATGGCTGGCTACTGGCAACAGCCGGAAGCCACGGCAGAAGCCTTGCGCGGTGGATGGTTTCACACCGGCGACATGGCGGTGATCGAGAAGAACGGGTACATCCGGATCGTAGATCGCAAGAAGGACATCATTGTGAGCGGCGGAGAAAACATCTCGTCGCTCGACGTCGAAAAGGTGCTGGTGGCGCATCCCGATGTTTGCGAAGCCGCTGTTATTCCAATGGCGGACCAGAAGTGGGGTGAGGTGCCGAAAGCAGTGGTGGTGGTGAAACCGGGATCGAGGCCCAGCGAGGCGGAATTGATTGAGTTTTGCCGCGGACGCTTAGCGCATTACAAATGCCCGCATTCGATCGAGTTTTGCGAGAGCTTGCCCAAAACGGCGACGGGAAAGGTTCTGAAAAGAGAGTTGCGCAAGAAGTATCAAGGTGGACTGCAACCCGGAGGAGTGGCCTATGAACAACCTTGTGAAAATGGCTAGAGACAAGGATGTCGCGATCATTACCATCGACAACCCGCCGGTCAACGCTCTCAGTCCGGGTGTACCTGAGGGGATAGCGGCCGCGATCGATGAGCTAAATGGTGACCCTGCCATCAAGGCCGCAGTCGTAATCGGCGCTGGCCGCACCTTTGTCGCCGGCGCAGACATCAAGGAATTCGGCAAGATGACCTCGGGACAAAGAAGCCGCGGAAGTCTGCTTCACCTGCTGCTTCACATTGAGGACAGTGGTAAGCCGGTGGTGATGGCGATTCATGGTGCCGCGTTCGGAGGCGGACTGGAATTGGCCATGGCTGGCCACTACCGGGTTGCGTCACCTACAACGCAGGTGGGTCAGCCAGAAGTCAACCTGGGCATTATTCCTGGAGCCGGCGGGACGCAACGTTTACCGCGGCTGGTGGGAGTTGCCAAAGCGGTGGAGATGTGCGCCGGGGGCAAGCCGGTTTCCGGGCCAGAGGCGGCCGCGCTTGGACTGATTGACCGGTTGATCGAGGGCGACCTGCTCTCTGGCGCGTTAGCTTTCGCGCGCGAGATCGCCGATAAACCTGCACCTAAAACGCGCGAGCGAACTGAGAAGCTGGGAACTCCTTCGGAGAACGGCGCGATTTTTGCGGCGGCACGCGATGCGGTTAGCAAGAAGCAGCGCGCGATGAAGGCCCCTCTGGCCGCGATCGATGGTGTTGAGGCAGCCACGAAACTATCGTTCGACGAGGGCTGTCAAGTCGAAGCCAAGCTTTTCATGGAGTGTCTTTTCTCCGATCAGTCGAAGGCCCTCATCCATGTTTTCTTTGGTGAGCGTGAGGTTGCGAAGATTCCCGACATTCCCAAGGACACTCCGGTAATTCCCGTGAAGCGCGTGGCGGTTGTCGGCTCTGGAACCATGGGCGGAGGGATCGCGATGGTATTTGCCAATGCGGGCATTCCGGTGATCTTGAAGGACTTGGATGAAGTTGCACTCGAACTGGGCATGGGAAAAATCCGCAAGAATTATGCCAGTTCGGTACAACGTGGGCGCTTAACTCAGGAGTTTGTGGACGAGCGTCTACGGCTGATCACGCCCGTGCTCAACTATGAAGCGTTTTTCGACGTGGACATGGTTGTAGAGGCGGTTTTCGAAGGAATGGAGCTGAAGAGGACCGTGTTCGCGGATTTGGATAGAGCCTGCCGGCCGGGAGCGATTCTGGCGAGCAACACTTCGACACTCAACATTGATGAAATCGCCGGGGCCACGTCGCGGCCGGAGGCGGTGATCGGAACTCACTTCTTTAGCCCGGCCAACGTCATGCGACTGCTCGAAATTGTGCGCGGAAAGAAATCGAGCAAAGAAGTGATTGCCACCTGTATGCAATTATCGAAAAAACTGGGCAAGATCGGAGTGCTGGTAGGAAACTGCCGCGGCTTCGTTGGCAATCGCATGTTCGGGCCCTATCGGCGAGAAGCGCAGTTCCTGGTCGAGGAAGGGGCGGACGTGGAAGCAGTGGACCGGGCGCTGGTCGAATTTGGCAACGCCATGGGTCCGCTGGCAACGGGCGACCTGGCGGGTCTCGATGTGGGCTGGCGCATTCGCAAAGAATACCGCCATTTGGAAAAACCCGGGATTCGGCAGCCATTCGCTGAAGATCGTCTCTGTGAAATGGGGCGCTATGGGCAAAAAACGCTCAAGGGATGGTATCGGTACGACGAGAACCGGCGTGCGAGCACTGATCCCGAGGTGACTGCGCTGGTGCGAAAGTGGAGCACTGAGGCAGGCATTCCGCAGCGGCAGATCTCGGCTTCCGAAATTGTGGATCGTTGCATCTACGCTCTGGTGAATGAGGGAGCGCGGATTCTCGAAGAAGGATATGCACTGCGAGCGGTTGATATCGACATCATCTATCTCAACGGCTACGGATTCCCCGCCTATCGCGGGGGGCCCATGTGGCATGCCGACACAGTGGGATTACAAAGGGTTTACCGACGCATTTGCGAACTTCACCAGGAGCACGGAGAAATCTGGGCGCCGGCCCCGCTGCTACAACGGTTGGCGGAAGCTGGCAAAACATTTGCCGAATTCGATAAAGAGCAGGCCGCGGCTGCGTAGGCATGAGGCTGTGGGCATGAACGACATTTTGGAGATCTCATGAGAGAAGCAGTCATTGTGGCCAGTTCGCGCACGGCTCTGGCCAAGTCATTTCGCGGATCATTCAACTTAACGCGCCCGGAGGAACTGGCAGCGCACTGCATCCGGGATGTGCTCGGCAAGACACCGCAGCTCGATTCCCGCGAAGTCGAAGACGTCATCCTCGGTTGCGGACAGCCGCATGGCCCGCAAGGGCACAACATCGCAAGAGTTTCGGCGCTTCTTGCCGGTCTGCCCACTTCCGTCGGCGGAGTCACACTCAATCGTTTTTGCTCTTCCGGTCTACAGGCGATCGCGCTGGCCGCGTATCAAGTCGTGAGCGGGGGCGCCGATGCCGCCATCGGCGGGGGCGTGGAAAGCATCACGATGACTCCGCGCAACAACGATCCGAATCCTCGTCTGCTCGAACAGATGCCGGGCGTGTACATGGTCATGGGGGAAACTGCCGAGGTTGTAGCCAAGCGCTACAAAATCAGCCGTCAGCTGCAGGATGAGTACGCGCTCCTGAGCCAGCAGCGCACGGCTCGGGCCCAGCGAGAGGGTTTTTTCCAGGATGAGATTGCTCCGCTGCGCGTTGTGCGCGCGATCCTGGATAAAAAGACCAACGAAGTGGTCGCGAAGGAAGAGGTGTGCGCTGACAAGGATGAATGCAATCGTCCCGACACCACCCTCGAGGGGCTGCTGGCTCTAAAGCCGCACTTTGATTCGACGAGCGGTCAAGGCACGGTCACGGCCGGAAACTCGTCGCAGCTCTCCGACGGCGCCTCGGCTACGCTCGTGATGTCGAGGCAGCGGGCGGACGAGCTCGGCATTCCCTACAAACTGATTTTTCGCGGGTTCCAGGTGGCGGGTTGCGACCCGGACGAAATGGGCATCGGGCCGGTTTTTGCGGTGCCGAGGTTGTTGCAACGTGCCGGCGTGAAATCCAGCGATGTCGGCCTCTGGGAACTCAACGAAGCGTTTGCAGTACAAGTGATTTATTGCCGCGATCGTCTGGAAATCGACCCGGAGAAAATGAATGTGAACGGAGGATCGATTTCGATTGGCCATCCCTTTGGCATGACCGGGTCGCGGATGGTGGGAACGCTGGCCAACGAAATGGCGCGGCGCAAGGCGCGTTACGGAGTCGTCACCATGTGCGTCGGTGGCGGGCAAGGTGCGGCCGGGTTGTTCGAGCGTGCAGGTTGAGAGAGCTGAGCGCGTGAGCCACATCATCCTGGTGCGCCATGGCCAAGCGTCTCTGCTGGAGCGCGATTACGACAAGCTCTGCGCGAACGGCGAAGCGCAGAGCAGGTTGCTGGGAGAGTATTGGTCACGGCGGAGCGAGGTATTTGGAGGCGTTTATTCCGGTCCGCGTGCCAGGCAACTGGAGACAGCCCGGATCGTGGCCGAGGCTTATCGCGGCGCAGGCGTCGGTTTTCCCAAGACGGTAGTGATGAGCGAATTCGACGAATATCAAGCGGAAGCGGTGTTGCGGGAATGCCTTCCCCAATTGATGAAAATGAATGCTGAGATCGAACAATTGCATCGCGTGTACAAAAATTCGAAAGAGCCCGGCGAGCGTCGCACGACCTTTCAGAAGCTCTTTGAGGCAGTGATTGTTAAGTGGGTCAGAGGAGAAGTTACAGCGGACGGCATTGAATCCTGGAACGACTTTTGTTTCCGGGTGGAGCGCGGGCTGGCACGTGTGGTGAGCGAGACTCCTGCGGCTGGGAGAGCGGTGATTTTCACTTCGGCGGGGGCGATTGGCGCGGCCATGCGCCGGGCTCTGCATCTATCTGCCGAGGATATGTTGCAAGTGACCTGGATGTTGCGCAACGGTTCATTCAGCGAGTTTCTGGCTTCGGGCGAGCGTTTCACGCTGAGTTCGTTCAATGCGCATCCGCATCTCGATGGCGACGGGTTGCTGACATATCGATAGGCAACCGGAATGGCGACTATGGTGGCACTCTGCGATCAAGCGGGAACGGTGAGAGCAGGGGAAGAACTCGATTTCGCCCGGTTGCAGCCGTTTCTGCGGGAACACTTCGATCATGCGGGGCGCGTTTCCATCGAGCAATTCCCCAGCGGCCATTCTAATCTGACGTATCTCTTGCGACTGGGTAACCGCGAACTCGTGTTGCGGCGACCTCCCTTTGGCAGCAAGGTCCGGTCGGCACATGACATGTCGCGCGAGTATCGCGTATTGTCCAAACTGCACTCTGCCTATCCCGTCGCACCGAAGGCTCTGCTGTATTGCGACGATCTGTCGATTCTCAATGCACCGTTCTACCTGATGGAGCCGATTCGGGGAATGATTTTGCGCCGTGATCCTCCTTCGGAAGTTCGGTTCCCGCCGGAAACAGCGCGGCGATTAAGCGAAGCATTCGTCGAGAACCTTGCGCATCTGCACCAACTGGACTACACAGCGATCGGCTTGGCTGATTTGGGTAAGCCGCAAGGTTATCTTGAACGCCAGGTTAAGGGCTGGATCGAGCGCTACCACAATTCCAAAACGCATGACCTGCCCGAAGTCAAACGCATCTCCGCCTGGCTCGCTGCACGAATGCCGGTCACCAATGACACGGCGCTGATTCATAACGACTACAAATACGACAATCTTGTGCTCGATCCCGGCGATGCGACGAAAATCATCGGTGTTCTCGATTGGGAAATGTGTACGCTAGGTGATCCGTTCACGGACCTGGGAACGGCACTCGCGTACTGGGCGGATCCCCAGGATTCGCAGGAGCTTCAGGAAATTCGCAGCGCACCGACGACGTTGCCGGGAACCCTAACGCGAGCGCAGTTAGTCAAGCGTTACGCGGTGGCGACCGGCCGCGATCCTGGTGATATGGTCTTCTATTTGGCGTTTGCGCGCTTCAAAGTAGCCGTCATCATCCAGCAGATCTACTACCGCTACGCGCAGGGACTAACGCAAGATTCGCGCTTCGCGTGCATGCCGAAACGAATCCATACTTTGCTGCGCGCTTCATGGCATTGTGCGGAAAGCGGGACGATATGAATCGCCACTCACATCGAGTAATACCGGACCAACCACTCGGCGACGCAGCATGGCTTGCTGGAAGACTCACCCTCGATATGAACAAGGAAAGTGGCATCCACAAACTCAGGCGACTCCTTTGCAGACAGGAGAGTGACCCGAGCGCGAACCTGCGAACCGGCGCGAATGGCCGAGGGAAAACGGACTTTATTCAGGCCGTAGTTGACGCTCATCGCGACGCCCGAGCGGATATGGATCGCCTGACCCAGCCAGTAACTCAGCAGCGAGAGAGTCAGAAAACCATGGACGACAGTCCCGCCGAAGGGCGATCCGCGTTGGGCGCGCTCCGGGTCAAGGTGAATCCATTGGCGGTCCTCGGTGACATCGGCAAATCTCTGAATACGATCCTGCGTGACCGAGAACCACTCGGTCGCGGGAAATTCTCGTCCCTCCAATTGCTTCAAAGAACTCGGTTTTTCAATCTCAAAAGGCGGCATAGGAGTTTTTCATGACGACATTAACAGACACCGCGCGCAAGACAAAGGGAACGGGGTTCCTGCTCGAAGACTCGACCCCTCAAGATGTTTTCACGCCCGAAGACCTGAGCGAAGAGCATCTCGCGGTCGGCCGCATGGTAGACGAATTCTGGGCCAATGAGGTGGAACCGAATCTGCCAGCGATCCGCGAAAAGAAACCAGGGGCCGCGATGGCCGTACTGCGCAAATCGGTGGAGCTGGGACTGACCGCAATGGCGATTCCGGAGGAGTACGGCGGCATGGCGATGGACCTTCCGTCGCTGATGGTAACTGCCGAGCGCATGGGACGCGACGGATCCTATGGAGGCTGGCACTCAGCTCACACTGGTATCGGCACGTTGCCGATTGTCTACTTCGGAAATGAGCAGCAGAAGCGGAAATATCTGCCGAAGCTAGGCAAGCTGGAGATGCTGGCGGCCTATGCGTTGACTGAGCCGCTGGCGGGGTCGGACGCCTTGGCGGCGCGCACGCGGGCAGATCTCTCGCCTGATGGAAAACACTACATCTTGAATGGCCAGAAAATGTGGATCACCAACGGCGGCGCGGCCGACCTGTTTACGGTGTTTGCCAAGGTTGGGGGAGACAAGTTCACTGCATTTCTCGTTGAAAGAAGTTTTCCCGGGGTGAGTAGTGGCGTGGAAGAGCACAAAATGGGCATCACCGGCAGTTCCACCACTGCCGTGTATTTGGACAATGTTCCGGTGCCGGTGGAAAACGTCTTGGGAGAAATTGGCCGCGGGCACGTGATCGCTTTCAACATCCTGAATATCGGGCGTCTGAAACTGGGGCCTGCCCTGGTTGGCGCCGGGAAAAACGTACTCGCGACTTGCATTAAATATGCCAAGCAGCGCAAAGCTTTCGGATCGGCTATCGCGGATTTCGGTGCGATTCAGCACAAGCTGGCGGAAATGGCGATCCGACTTTTCGTGGCGGAGTCGATGGCCTGGCGTGTGGTGGGGCTGATTGAAGATCAGATGCATGGCACGCCGACTGAATCAGCCGGCGGTCTTACCCAGGAACTGAAAGCGATCGAAGAGTTTGCCGCTGAGTGCTCCATGGTAAAGGTTTATGCTGCCGAGATGCTCGACTATGTGGTCGATGAAGGAGTTCAGATCCACGGCGGCTATGGATACCATCAGGACTACATGGTGGAACGCGCCTACCGCGATTCGCGGATTAACCGTCTGTTCGAAGGGACCAGCGAAATTAACCGGCTGGTGATCACAGGGATGCCACTGAAGCGCGCGGGCCGTGGACAACTGCCTCTGCTCGAGGCCGCGAGGGAAGTCCTCCGGCAAACTGAGCCGCAGCGCGGCGACGCATCTGGCGATGCCGAGATGGATCTGGTCCGCAACGCAAAGAAAATCGCGTTGCTGACACTTGGAATCGCGCACGAGAAGTATGCCGCGAAGCTCGAGCAACAGCAGGAGATCGTCATGAATCTTTCCGACATCATCATGGAAGTGTTCGCCATGGAGTCGGGTCTGTTGCGCAGCCGGAAACTGGCCGCCGCCGGAGGCGGAGCCAACGCGGCGGACGCCTGCGCCGTGTACTTGCGGGACGCCATCACCAGGATCGAACTATCGTCGCGGACCGTTCTCAGCGCCTGCTCCCAGGGCGACGAGTTACGACGGAATCTTTCCCGCTTGCGCGGATACGCCGATCACGATCCGGTGAATGCGATTGCACTGCGGCGCCAGATCGCTGCTCGCCTGCTGGCGAGCGAACGTTATACGGTCTGAACTCGAGTTTTGAAACGAAAGAGGCAAGCATGACCCTTATCAATCACAAGTTTCTTCTGGCAGCGCGTCCGGTGGGAATGTTGAAACGCAGCGACTGGACTTTCACCGAAGAGCCTGTCGGCGAGCCGAAGGAAGGTGAACTACTGATTCAGGTGTTGTACATCTCGCTCGATCCGGCGATGCGGATGTGGCTTAACGAGTCGCGGTCGTATATTCCCCCGGTGGCTATCGGAGATGTGATGCGGGCGCTGGGGGTCGGAATCGTCGCAGCATCCCGCAACCCGCGCTTCGCAGTGGGCGACCACGTTTCCGGAGCGTTCGGAGTGCAGGAATACGCGCTGACTGATGGCAAAGGAGTGACGAAGGTCGACGCGAGAGTTGTTCCTTTGCCAAAGTATCTCAGCGTACTCGGTATGACGGGCATGACCGCATACTTTGGGCTTCTCGACACCGGTCAACCGAAAGCTGGGGAGACGGTGGTGGTTTCGGCAGCGGCGGGAGCCGTGGGCGCGATAGTCGGGCAGATCGCCAAAATTAAGAACTGCCGTGTCGTGGGCATCGCCGGCGGAGCGGAGAAGTGCCGCTATATTGTGCACGAACTGGGCTTCGATGCTGCTATCGACTATAAGTCTGAAGACGTAAAGCAATCGCTTCGCAAGCATTGCCCGCAGGGAATTAACGTTTATTTCGACAATGTAGGCGGCGCGATTTTGGAAGCTGCGCTGGCGAACCTCGCGAGGGGCGCGCGAATTGTGCTCTGCGGCGCCATCTGCCAATACAACAATACCGGCCCGATGACTGGACCCAGCAACTATATGTCGCTGCTGACGAATCGTGCCAGCATGAAGGGGATGCTGGTGATGGATCATGCCGACCGCTTCGCGCAAGCCGGAGCCGAGATGGTGGCGTGGATGGCGGCGGGTAAGCTGAAATCACGCGAGCATATCGTGGAGGGACTCGCCACTTTCCCCGAAACTCTGCTCATGCTTTTTAAGAGTGAGAACTCGGGAAAACTCATGCTGAAAGTCGCCTAGCTGCACCCCGAGGACCCTCTGATGCCATTCGTCGAGAACCAAGGAACGAAGATCTATTGGGACGAACAGGGAGCAGGCGACCCGGTTCTGCTGATCATGGGCCTCGGTTATCCCTCGGCCCTGTGGTATCGCACACGCCCAGTCCTGGCGCGACAGTATCGTACGCTAGCGTTCGACAATCGCGGCGTGGGACTGAGTGACGTTCCCCCCGGTCCCTATTCGATTGCTACCATGGCATCGGACGCGGCAGCTGTTCTGGATGCCGCGGGCATTGCGTGCGCCCACGTTTTCGGAATTTCGATGGGCGGCATGATTGCACAAGAGTTCGCGCTGCAGTATCCGGCGAAAACGCGTTCGCTGATTTTGGGTTGCACCGCGGCGGGCGGGCCTTCAGCGGTGCGCGCGGAGAGCAACGTGACGGACATTCTAGTGGCGCGCGGTATGACTGTTGAGCAATCACGGGTGGCCATCCTGCCTTACATTTATGCTGCAGCCACGTCGCGCGAGAGGATTGAGGACGATGTCAACCTGCGCGCTATCTGGCTCCCCTCCCCGGAAGCCCACTTGGCACAGTTGCTGGCGATCCGGGCATGGGAGGGTTATAGCCGACTCGCGCAGATCACGGCTCCGACGCTGGTCATCCATGGAAAGACCGATGCGCTGGTGCCCCCGGGCAATGGGGAATTGATTGCAGCACGGATTCCAGGCGCAAAACTCGTGCTGCTCGAGCACGCGAGTCACCTCTTTCTTACCGACCAGACGCAAGCAGCTCACAAGGAAATACTCGAATTTCTCTCTTCCGATCTTTCTTCCATCGATTGGCGGGGGAACCCAGTTAAGAAACAGGGCGGTTCTGAGTGATCGACTGCAAACAAGCACTCTCCAGCACGACATTCCTAGCAGGCATACATCATCATCAAAACAATTCATTTGATGAATTTCGCAAAGAGGAATAACCTCGCGCCCATCATGAGGATTCAGCGCCCTGAAGCGGCAGGAGCGTGGAGAGTTCTTGTAAGTTTCATTCATCAGATCCAATACAAAACAGGAAACGCGACCAAGTTCTGCTCTGGAAGCAGCCCAGAGGGTTGGAAGACCTGTGTGGGTGCTGAAAGGCGGCCGCGGACACTTCGTGTGATTGAGTCAAGCCTGGTGAGGCAGGAAACTATGGGTTTCGAACAAGGCGGTTTTAATGATCGTTCCGTTTCACTCCGCGGTGCCCGTTCCTGGAAACTGACTAATGTATGTTCCACGATAAGGTCACTCGTGTGCCTTTCTTGCTTCCTGCTTACAACCGCAATGGTGCACGGGCAGGGTGTGGGCACGTCGGGAGAGGTCACTGGAACTGTGACCGACTCTTCCGGCGGGGTTGTGCTCAAAGCGACTGTCAATGTTGTGGATACCCAGACCGGTCTGAAGCGCACAACCATGACGAATAGTACGGGTCAGTTCCGGTTTGCAGGGCTGCCACCGGCTATTTACGACATCAGCGCGGAAATGACGGGTTTTGCAACTGAGCTTCGAAAAAGCGTCACGGTCGCCGTCGGGCAGACGGTCATCTCCGATTTCAAACTCAGTCCCTCAAAGGTCGCGACGGTTGTCGAGGTGACGGACCGGCCGCCCACAGTGGAAACTGAACGAGGAAGCCAGGCGGATAGGATCTCGCAACAGTATATCGCTGACCTGCCCATTGACCGGCGCGACTATCTTACATTTACTTTGCTCGCACCCGGAGTCTCCGACTCCACCCGGCTCGCTGGAGACCAGGATTTCAGAGTCGCACAAACACCGCAGAGCGGCCTGTCTTTCTACGGCAGTAACGGCAGAGGAAACAGCATAACCGTGGACGGCGGTGAGACCTCAGGCGATAGCGGTGGGCAGCGCTTGACGGTAGGTCAGGATACGGTGCAGGAATTCCAAATCAATCGCAGCAACTATGGCGCGGACCTGGGGTCGGCTACGGGCGCTTCCATCAACATTGTGACCAAGTCCGGCACCAACAATGTGCATGGCACGCTCTATGGTTTTTTCCGCGACGATGCGATGGACGCGCGCAATCCGTTTGCGTTCAGCCAGGCTTTGCAGCCCGGCCAAACCTTTAATCCTGCCCACCCCGACTCCGTAGGTTCTCCGATTAAGGATACCTTGACTCGCCAGCAATTCGGCGGGACCCTGGGTTTTCCGATCAGGAAGGACAAGACATTTCTTTTTATCGGATTCGAAGGTCTGCTGCAGAATGCGCAGAACGCAGTTCCCATTCTGACCAACACCGACATTTTTCGTCCGACAGCAGCGCAGGATACAATCATCAGCGGGTTGGCGGGCTCAGCGGCGCCCGTACCATGTCTCACCGGACTAACCCTGCCCTCGAACATTTGCGCTTTTGCTCTGCAAAGCATTCTTACGGTCAACCCCAATCCTGGCGCAAATCTGTTCGTCACGCCGGGCCAGGCCGCGCTGAACGCCTTCCTGGTAAACCAGTTTGAAACCCAAGGTGGACTCTTTCCCTACAACACGCGGGAATACCAGGCGTCGGTTCGTTTGGATCACCACATTAATGCCAACAACGAGATTTCGGTTACTTACAGGTATGGACATGATCTGGAGCAGTCACCGAATGTGCAGTCTCTTACAGCCTTTTCTGCGGGAGATTCGATCCACACCTACGACAATAATCTGCAAGCCGCCTGGTATCACCAGTTCAGTGCAGCAACTCAGAATGAGGCGCGGGTCCAGTGGGATTACAACAGCTTTAACGTGATTCCTAACGTGCCGGGGCAGGTGGGGCTCCAGATTCCCAGCTTCATCAATAACCTGGGAACGAACATTTTCCTGCCCAACCTCACCATCCTGCGCCGCTACGAATTCGCAGACAACTTCACGCAAATCCGAGGCCACCACACGCTAAAGTTCGGCGCCTACGAACTGCTCCGCGGCAATCACACGGAATCACACACCTTCTTCCCGGGTCGTTTTGTGTTCGGGTCGCTTCCCGGCGGCCTGGTCAGCCCACAGCTGGCAACTACTACCATCACTTCGTTGCAAGCGGCATCGTTGGGCGTGCCTGAGATTTATCAGCAGGGCTTCGGAAATCCGACATATCCGTATTACACCCGGCCGCTCACAGCATTCTACGCACAGGATTCCTGGAAGATCGCGCCGAACTTTACTGTGAACTACGGTCTCCGCTATGAACTGGACACCCAGTTCGCTCCTTTGTCCACCTACAAAAAGGACTTTGCTCCCCGAGTCTCTTTCGCGTGGGATCCCTTCAAGGATCACAAGACGGTCGTGCGGGGTGGGTACGGAATCTTCTACGGACCCGTCGACGTTCAGATTCCCGACGTCGACTTGAGTTTGGGAGTTGTGAACGCCAATAAGTCAGCAGTCGGGAACGCCCCAGGGGCCGGACAAGTCGCAAACGTCACCGCGATCTGCGGCCTTACGCCCGTAACCCCCGGCACTGGCAATAGCCCCTGCAACCGGGAAATTTCCATTTATGCAGATGCGCTGGGCGTGCCGGCTTTGGGCATAGCCTCGGCAGGAACCATCTTCCAGACACTCTTTGGGGAGGGTCTGATCCAATGCACAACCCCGACAGCAGGCAACGCTGCTTGCGTCACGCCGGCCTCTGTGGCCCCACTTGGCATCAGCGTTACCAATAAAGGCCCCCTCTCCCCGCTACAGGTACTTTTTGTAAACCAGCCGGGCTATCGTCCCCCGATCGCACAGCAGGCTTCGGTTGGAATTGAACGCGAAATCAGTCCTGGGTTCTCTATTTCTGTGAGCGGAATCTATTCTCATACGCAGAGACTCCCGGTCGCGCTTGATACCAATCTGCTGCCGGCGCCGTTCACCACGCTAACCCTGGCCAATGGCCATACGGCTTCCTATCGTAACTGGAATGTGAATCCGTTGACCGATCCGCTGTTCGGGACTGAGCCGGGAGGCCTTCCCTGTGCGGCCAACCCCAATCTGTGCTTCGTGAACCCGCTAATTGTACAGAACAACCAATACAGCTCTGAGGGCTACGCTCTTTACGAGGGCGGTATCGTCGAGGTCAAAAAGACCTTCCGTCAGCACTTCACGTTGTTCGGGAATTACACCTACAGCAAGAGTTTTGACACCTCTACCGATTACAACACCGACTACGGACCGCAGGATCCGACGAACCTGAACTTAGATCGAGCGCTTTCCGAGTTCGATCAGCGGAATAAAGTTGTGATCGCGGGAGTGTTTGACAGCCCTTGGAAACAGGCGATCTTGTCAGGTTTTCAGCTGGCCCCGATTTTCTCCTACCACAGTGGACATCCTTTCAATCTGCTGGCGGGAGGAGAGGTGAACGGAGACAATCACACCACCAATGAACGTCCCATCGGTGCCCCGCGCGATACCGGTCTGGGCCCCAATTATATCGACTTCGACATGCGTCTGGGCTGGACGCACAAGCTCGGAGAAAGGGCTAACCTGCTGTTCACCGCGGAAGGATTCAACATCGCAAACCGGACGAATTACGCCAGCGTCAACAACGAGGTGAGCCCTCTTTTCGGGTTAACCCCCGGGTTCACAACGTTCAACGTGCATGGGATTCGGCCGGGTACGCTGCTGGCAGACGGCAGCACTGCCACTTCCAGCACGCCGCTGGCCTTTACCTCAGCCTTCCCTAAGCGCCAGGTTCAACTCGGAGTGCGTTTATCGTTCTGAGGTAAATGCTCAGGCAGGAAGTTCAGAGGCGGCGAAGCCGTGGCGTTTCCGGTTCAGCCCTGGTACTCAAGCCGAAGCCGTGCTCTTAGGTTTGTATTTCTTCAGTTCCAGCTTGGCGATCAAGGCGCGATGCACTTCGTCGGGTCCGTCCGCGATGCGAAGAGTGCGAATGGTGGCATAAAGTTCGGCCAGTGGAACGTCGTCGGATACGCCGGCGGCTCCATGCATTTGAATTGCCCGGTCAATAATGTCCAAAGCAATGTTGGGAACAGCGACCTTGATCTGCGAGATCTCACTGCGAGCGCCTTTGGTGCCGACTTCGTCGAGCATCCAGGCAGCCTTGAGGGTAAGAAGGCGGGCTTGCTCCAGCATGATGCGGGCGTTGGCAATGACATCTGCATTGGCGCCCAATTCGGCTAGAGGTTTGCCGAAGGCCACGCGATGCAGCGATCGCCGGCACAAGAGTTCAAGCGCGCGTTCGGCCGCGCCCAGCGTGCGCATGCAGTGATGAATCCGGCCAGGGCCGAGCCGGCCCTGCGCGATTTCGAAACCGCGGCCCGGTCCGCCGATAATGTGGTCGAGCGGCAGCCGAACGTCGGTGAAGCGAACCTCGCCGTGCCCAAAGGGCGAGTCATAGGAACCGAACACCGGCACCATGCGCTCGATCTTGACGCCGGGAGCGTCGAGCGGCACCAGAACCATGGAATGACGCTGATACTTGGGGGCGCCGCGATCCGTTATGCCCATAAAGATGAGCAGCCGGCAATGGGGGTGGCCGATCCCTGAACTCCACCACTTCAAGCCGTTGAGGATGACTTGATCCCCCTCGATGAGGGCAGTAGCTTGCATGTTCGTGGCGTCTGAAGAGGCCACGTCAGGCTCCGTCATGCAAAACGCGGAACGAATCTGGCCTGCGAGCAGCGGCTTAAGCCAGCGTTCCTTTTGCGCCGCCGAACCGCAGTTCACCAGCACTTCCATGTTGCCGGTATCGGGTGCGTTGCAATTGAAAACCTCGGGAGCAATCGAGCACTGGCCCATGATCTCTGCCAGCGGCGCATATTCCACATTGCTGAGGCCCGCGCCATATTCCTTCTCAGCGAGGAACAGGTTCCACAGGCCGGCTGCCCGTGCCGTGGCCTTCAAGGTTTCCATAACTGGAGGCTGCTTCCAACTGCGCCAGTCGGGAAGATTTTGCAATTGCGCGCAATACTCAGCCTCTGCCGGCAGCACCTGCTCCCGCATAAACGCTGCAAGGCGCTGGGCATAACTTTCGGCTCGCAGCGACGGAGAAAAGTCCATTTGGTGAGCGCCCACCCCGCAGGCCCTCTAGCCTAGCGACTTCAGCAAAATTCTCCTAATGAATCCTATGAATCCTGTAATATATGCGGCGTGCATTTAAGTCAGGTTGACCTGAATCTGTTCGTGGTACTAGAAGCCATCTATCGCGAGGGCAACATCACTCGCGCCGGCCAGCAACTGAACCTCACCCAACCGGCCATCAGCCACGCACTAAAGAGGTTGCGAGATCTTCTGCAAGACCCACTGTTCGTGCGGCAGGGACCGCATATGGTACCGACTCCGTTCACGCGGAACATAATTGAGCAAGTCCGGCAGGCACTGCAAATTTTGGAAGTGAACCTCAGCCAGACCCGCAATTTTGTTCCCAAAGACACCCGCCGAAATTTCCATCTGTCGTCGTGGGAATATGCCGAAGCCCTGGTTCTTCCCGCTTTGCTAGAGCGCTTGACGCACGCCGCTCCGGGAATGTCGATTACAACCTCGCGCGTCAAGCGCAGAGATTTGGAGACCGAGTTGGCGAGTGGTTCGGTCGATCTGGCCTTCGATATCCCCATGACCATGAGCGATCGCATTCGGCACAAGTCGCTGCTGAATGAACCTTTTGTGGTGCTCGCACGGCACGGTCATCCGGCGATCACGGACAAACTCGACCTGGATACTTATCTGGCGCAACGTCACATTCAGGTTTCTTCCCGTCGCCACGGTCCCAGCCTGATTGACGTTGAACTCAGCCGTCGCGGGCTCCGCCGGCAGGTATTTCTGCGCATTCAGCACAACCACGCGGCCTGTATGGTGGTTAGCCGCACGGACATGCTGTTGACCTTGCCCGAGCGTCATGCACAACTGCTGCACACGGGCCTGGTGAAGGTGTATCCCTTCCCGCTGCAAGCGCCCCGTCTCGAGGCCCACCTGTACTGGCACGAGAGTGTGGAGAATGATCCGGCAAATCGCTGGCTGCGGGAAGAAATCGAAAAGATCATGGCGCCAGAAACGCGAGTGCAGGGTGCGTTGTTGCGAAGGCGACAGCGGGGGCAGCCTCGACAGGGTAAAGCCGAAGCCCAGCGGTTCGACCGTCGGATTAGTACCGACAAACGCGCTCGCGGTCATTGACGGTTGAGTCCTCGCATTGTTGTCACATCGCTGTAGTTGATTTTGAAGACGGTCCCACACTCTTCACTGGGCAAGGACTTCAGTATTTATGGGTTTGCGCACTAGAGCTCCTGGTGGAAAACCATGTGGGTCGGTTTTGAAGTTCTGGCCGCTGTTGTAAGAAGTTGAAAACAATTGGTTGGGGAGAGAGGATTTGAACCTCCGACACCCTGGGTCCCGAACCAGATTGTAAGCTTCTCTCGCGATACCGTGATTTCTGTATTTTGCAAATCTTTGATGATGAATGTGTTGGCGTTCGCTTTGTTGAAAGCTGTTGAAGATTGATGTTTCCGGATGCTTTGACCGTCTCAAAAACGACTACAGCCAAGCGGCGTCTGGAGTCCGAATTGTTGCATACCCCAAACGAAGTACTGCGATCATGCAAGGAGATTGCCAATTACGTGGGAGCTTTTGTGAAAACGATCCAGCGTTGGGAACAGCATTACAACTTTCCCATCCGGCGTTGGAAACGAAACAAGGGCGCTGCGGTATTTGCTTTGAAAGCCGACGTGGATTAGCTGGGTAAGGATGCGAATTCGGATCCCAATCCCTCCATAAGCCGGTTGAAGGGTGAGATTACCTTAGATACGCCTGTCGCTTCTTGACGTTATCCGCCCTGCCAAGCTTCAGGTTATTAGTCTTACAGACAAATAACATCGGTGAGTATATGCATACCTCATGCTTTTGGAAAGCTATATCACGTAGCGTACAGATATGTGGGATATTGCTTCTGCTTATCTATGCGCCAGTCGCAGGTGTGGCACAAACGAATTCCAACTCGGCTAGCGTGGTGCTCACTGCCACGTTACTCGAATCGATTACGGTTGCAGCTATTCCGAGTTCCGTACTTTTCAACCTAAATCCAGGCGGTACGTCGAATGGTTCGACTCCCGTATCGATAACAACGGTGTGGATTCTAGGCGTCACACGTACCAGCTTAAAACTCTATGGCAGTTTCGACTCAGCCTCAGCCGCGTTGACGGATGGAAACGGAGATAACATACCTTCCGCAAATGTGCTGGGGCAAGTAACCACAGGTTCACCCATAAATTTTACTGCTTTCACACAGACTACTCCCTTTGGCGCGGCAGGAGCCGGGTTGTTGCTCTTTTCTCAGCCCATTAGCATAACCAATACGACGGGCACCCGAACGGACAGCTTGAGTCTTGAGATCGATTTGACCACCCTTCCTATCCCAGCTGGTGTGTACGTGGGAACCTTGCATATTCAGGCACAGGCTTTGTGAGGATTATGAGCTTTGTCGACACTGTCAGGCGTGCAGCATTCGAAATCGCGGTTATCACCTGCGCCTTGTTAGCTTGCGGCATGGCTCAAACCGTCAGACCTGTGGTCGTGGAGTATCGCGCCACCGCTAAGGGCAAGTTTGAGCTAGTGAACGACGGATTAGAACCGCTCACCGTAATACTTCAGCCTGTCAGCTTTGTAATCAACGAGGACGGCGATCCGACGTTCGGCAAACTGAACCCTGCGATTCATCTCAAATTGTCAGCCATGAGTTTGCGGATTCCGCCGCTTCAAAAGCGTTTTGTTTTCTACGAAGCTTCTGCAGACGCGTTGCCTGCTTGGTTCACAATCTATAGCACGATCTCAGGCCACCAGCAATCTAGAGGTTTCAACATAGAAATCGATCTGCCGCATACGGTATATCTGTCGCAGAAAGAGCGACTGGAAAAGTCCGATGTGGAAGTGGAATCCGCTCGTTACATTGAGTCAACGCATCGCGTTGCAATTAGCGTTATCAACACAAGTGCGAAACTGGGTCGCGTACTTGGGTGGGAAATTAGCGCGAAAGGGAAAAAGGTTGATAGCTCCGGATTTCCTTTGCTCCCTGGTAGTCGCAGACGCCTCGAGATTGCATGGGAGTCCCCGAATGTGCCAGACAAACTGTCGCTGCAGTTCGATCATTTCGCGATCAAGCATGAGATAAGCCTGCAACGGAAAAATTGACCGGCCATGGAAGGAGATTTGTGCCACGCGCGCGATTGATCCTTCCAGTGCTCGTAGTACTCGCGCCCCTGGCTCATACCCAAGTTTTCCAGGTTGCTGGCGGTTCGTCGTCGCTGTTCGAAGCCAATGGTGGTTCCATGCAAATCCATGGTGAGGGGTGGGAAAGTGGAATTGGTCTCGGAAGCTTCGACAAAAAGACTATTTATGGCGGATTTCTTCGCCGCAGGTGGAAGAGTGTGATTCTGACCGTCGGCGATGCACCTATACCGATTCATTTGCCGACCGACCTTTTCGATAACAGTCACTATTTTCTTGCAAGAGGTGCCAGTATCAGCATGGCCGTAGGCCGGCTGAAAATCTTTGGTTTTGGTGGCACCACATCTACAGGCCTGAGCGTTCCTTTCTTCGCGGGCGGTAGCTTCGAACAAGGGACAGGAGCATTGTTTCTCGACTATGAGGCCTCTCACACGCTCACCTTGTTTACACGTACGATCTTGTCATCTTCCCAGACAGCTATATCAGGTGTCGATTGGCATCCATTTCCTCACATTCGCGCCAGTAGCGGTGGAGGAATAGGCGCCAATCATGAGTTCCTTAGCGCAAGTGTAAGTGTAGACGCGAGATGGGCTTCTCTCAAGTTCGCCTACACCGCTGCGGCAACCAACTTTCAGCGAATAGTCGTCTCCACTCCGACGAACACAGAAAATGTCGGGCCAAATGTCCTCCTGGCTTTACACCCTATACATTCTTTGGAATTTACCGCCGCTCACATGGACTTTCAACAGTCCCCGATCGAAGGAAGCTCATCGCCTAGAGCCAGCCTAAATGAACTCTCGACAACTTACGGCACGCACGGTTTTAGTTTTTCAGGGGCCCTTTTCAGATCAAGAACCAGCAACCTGTCCACCACTGGCACTTCTGCCTCCATCACGCGTAGGGTCACCGACCGTTTGCAAGCGGGTCTTTATCTCTATCGCAGTCGGCCCGATCACATGGCAAGCCTAACATCGGAACTGGGGATGCTCAGAGAAGTCTTAAGTTCACGCCTAAGCCTCGTGGAACTCGTTAATCACGTTAATGGAGGATCGACACTTTCTTGGGGTGGCGAGTTCATCTCTAATCCGGTTTCGTTTAGCGTTAACTATGAGACCGTGTATTCGCCCTTTACGCCACTAAACCCATTTCGACAGGTCGTGCTACTCAATGTAAGCCTGCAACCTTTCTCACTGTTTCAAATCAACGCTGGCACCTACGTGGGACCTGATGGCACGGTCAAATACACCACATACGGACAGGCCCAGGCATATCGCGGGTCATCTGCTCCGGACTCTGCGCGCTCGTTTAAGTTCCCTAGGTATGTGGTCAGTGGCCATGTCTTAGATAAAGATGGTTTGCCATTGCGCGGCGTGGCCCTATCAATTCGCAACCAACTTGTATTCACGGACCGGGATGGCTATTTCTTTGCACTCGTAAAAAAGTCCAAGCCCGTTCCTTTGACAATGCACTTGGAAGACTCGATCCTTCCAGGACGGTTCATGGTCTCATCATGTCCAACATCGGTAATGCCCGCGACAGCAGATACGCCTTTGGATGTATTGGTCGTATTAGAAAAGGTAGCGCCGTCTCGTTAGAAAGTAGCATCAACGATGAGACATTAATAAAGATGTTTCCGAATGCTCACGAGTCTGTGCTAATGCAAATGTAGTCGGTGGCGTTATTTATTACCGTAGTAAGTTGTGATATGTGGCATGTCATGTGCATACTATAAGTGAAAACTGGAAGTGCAGCACTGGAGATGTATATGGCTGAATCAGCAGGTCAGGCGGCTGCCCGTCAAGCTAATGTGGCACTGGAGAGCGAGGTCCAGCAACTGGCGCAGAAAACTGTCCTTCTCGGTGAACTCGCAGCAGCGACGGCACATCAATTTAATAACATCATGATGGCGGTGACGAGCTATGTTGAAGTAGAGCTCAGGAAGGGGCCGGCCTCCAATAAACGCAGTCTTGAATTGATTCTGAACAACGCGTCGCGAGCCGCGACTCTTGTCCAAAAACTCTTCGCCCTGAGTCGACCTGATGCCCCATTCATGCAACTTGTACAGTTAAATTCAGTGATTAATGAGGGGTCGGAATTACTCCAGCTATTAGCAGGCGGGAATGACAAGGTTACCTTCGATCTCCAATCTGAGTTGCCAAAGATTAATGCCGACCGTGCACAACTTGAAGAACTGTTGATGACCCTACTAATTCATGTGACTACCGGGGCTCCGCGTGAGGAAGGTGTGGTACTCAAAACGGAGTTGGTTCAGTTGGGTCTAGCGGACGTACCGGGTGGGCAACCGCTGAAGCCGGGCGAATATGTGGTCCTTTCGCTTTGCAGTTCTCACCCCGCGAAGATGGCAGGCAGCGAGCACCAGAGTCATGGCGGGAAGGAACGATCACCTGAATGGCGATCAGGGTTCCTCGTAGCGGCTATTGAGCGCACGGCGAAACATGCCGATGGAATTCTGGAGATGAAACACGATGCACTTGGCAATGTATCGTGTAACGTTCGTTTTTCCGTTACGCACCAAACCCGAGCATTATCTGAACAGACTGCGACGAAGATCACAACTGCGGCGAAGACCATTCTGGTCGTTGAAGACGATGATGCTATTCGCGTACCCGCCGCGGAATATCTCAAAATGGAAGGGTTTAAAGTGCTCCAGGCCAACAGTGGTCGCGAGGCAATCAAGATTGCGGAAAAGCAGCCGGGACTTGACCTGTTAATCACCGACATTGTAATGCCGGAAATGAATGGGACAGAGGTTTCAAGGGAGATTATTCGCTCGAACCCTGGGCTCAAGGTTCTTTTCATGTCGGGGGACTCTGGCCAGTTCTCGGCATCTGATTCGGGTGCACAGGTCCTGCAGAAACCGTTTCGTTTGGAAAAGTTGAATGAGAAAATCCGAGCCTTATTGAGCAGTGGCGATGATGTATAAGCGACGCCTTTGCTCGGGGAAGGTGATGCCGTTCCGTTCTCCATGGCAAGCTCAGAAGATTCAACCAAAGAGTTGGACCTAAAAGATGTGGATGGCGGGCCCCAAGATGTTCTTAATCTTGGATCCTCGCTATATGGCACCATTTGTATAGACTACAGTGGCAAAATCAAACACTTCGACCATGCGTCGGAAACCATTTTCAAAACTCCCAAATCAAGGGTTGTTGGAAAGTCTCTGACCAAGACGGTTCTTGGGAAGTCGGTCGAACTTACCGAATTTATCGATCAGCATTTCAAACGAACCCGAGATGGCAAACGAAGCTTGGAAACTACCGCCTTTCGATCTGACGGAAGTACGTTCTCCTGCAGGGTTGGGATCGATGAGGCCAAAGTTAAGAGAGAATTTCTTGTC